>OFRE01000001.1_pt1 | contig 75300 bp, 76 predicted proteins | sample 1543061 | NCBI WGS metagenome assembly OFRE01 (sample SAMN07774218, study PRJEB24372) | wastewater metagenome | isolation source: Exp Tend NO 50WW | collected 2016-02
CAATACGAAGCGATTACACTGGGGTATACAGTACTGCACACCTAGTGAGGTTGTTGCAAAGGTGGTGAGTTAATACGTAGCATTTTGCTGATTTTTTGACCTCATTGACACGCTTATGGTATAAATGGTCTTGAGAGGAATCTTATTTATACACAAACATGGATACTTACACCTCATTCGCCATCATAGCGCTCGCGGCGTTGATTCACGCAAGTTTCCAACTAAGCGTTAGTATGCTTACACTACTAGGTGGTCACGGTCTCAGTCGCAATGTATCACGGCGGCGTCTCCTACATCTCAGTAGTAGCTTTGTCGTGGGCACACTGGTCATAACGACATTGCTGCTAAGTATGGCGAGCTATGTCTCGGGTATCTTCGCAAGACACGGCGTGTCACCTTTTGCCTGGTCAATCGTGTCTGGGCTAATGATGGGGCTTGGCGTCGCAGTATGGCTATTTTATTATCGACCCGGGAGAGGCACTGCCCTTTGGATTCCCAGAGGAATGTCGCGTTTTTTGTCCGATCGTACGAAAGCAACGACTTCGGGAACAGAAGCATTTAGTCTAGGGCTGGTGAGTGGTATTTCTGAGCTCGTCTTTATGGCGGCGTCCCTCGTAGGAGCAGCGTTCGCTATCATTACACTCCCTAGCTCATTCCAGCTACTGGGCGTTGCGCTGTATGTTCTCATCAGCATTGCTCCCCTTGTGACAGTCTACTCATTGATTAGCAGCGGCACTCAGATAAGCCGTATTCAGCGCTGGCGCGAATCAAATAAACAGTTTTTGCAATATGCCGCCGGAAGTGGACTACTCATACTAGGGTTCTTTACCTTCGTCAACGAAGCGATCGCGGCGAGCGTCATCCTGCGGGGAGGGTTATGATGGTAGTAGTGACAGACGTTATAAAACAGTACCATCGCCGCCGCTCTTCGCAACCATATGATCCAGAGAAACTAGCTGCAAGTATTTATGCTACCTGCCTCAGCCTCCATACGCCCGCGAGACAGGCTGAGCTAACTGCCAAGCAGGTAAGTGACAACGTCTCGCTATGGCTTCAGGACAAGGCAGAAGTGACCAGCGAAGATCTTCGCCAGCGGGCAGCAAGTGCATTAAACGCGTTGCATCCTGAAGCGGCATATTTATATCGACACCATAACGTTATCATGTAGAGGAGAGCACCGTGCCACGAAAATCACAGTTTGACTACGATCTCATCGTCATCGGCAGCGGCGCAGCGGGAAGCGCTGCGGCAACCATTGCCTCACGCGAGGGGAAACGAGTCGCAATCATCGAGGCCGATACGCTTGGTGGTGACTCACCCAACTGGAGTGACGTCCCCATAAAAGCGCTGCTCCATGCTGCACAGCTCTATGATGAAGCCCGCCATGGAGCCCGCTTTGGTCTGCGATCTGCCACGCTCGGATATAATTACCCGTCACTTCGTGCCTGGAAAGAGCTCGCGGTAAAACGCACAGGCGCTAGTGGCAATCGAAAATTTTATGAATCTCAAGGCATTGACGTTTATCTCGGTGTAGCTCGTTTCCTTACCCCCAACGAGGTGTCAGTTAATCGCAAGCATCTTTCGTCTGCGCATTTTTTGATTGCTACCGGCTCGCAGTGGACTCTGCCGGATATACAAGGCCTCGCCGAGGCGGGCTACCTAACACCACGAACCATCCTGGAATCACTTCGCCCGCCCAAAAGCCTCTATGTCGTTGGAGCCGGTACAGTTGGTGTGGAAATCGCTCAGTTGATGGCGACATTTGGTACAAAAGTCTACTTAGCAGAGGTTGCAAGCCGAATCCTACCAGATGAAGACGAAGAGGTAGGGGAGTTGATGTCGCGCTTACTAGAAGAACAAAAAGGTGTTACTTCCCTCACCCACACTCGCACTCTTTCCGTGGTAAAAGACGGTCTTGGAAAGCGGGTCGTGTACTCGCGTGGTGGCATCGAAAAATCAGTTCGTGTCGATGAAGTTCTCGTGGCAGTCGGTCGTACTCCAGTCGTCGATATAGGTCTCGAGAATGCACACGTCGAATATACTGCCAAAGGTATAGAGGTGAATGAGTTCTTGCAGACGACAGCCAAACATATTTACGCAGCGGGCGACGTGCTCGGTTATAACCGTCCGACACACAGCGCACTTCTCGAAAGTCGTGTCGTAGCACACAATGTTGTGTTAAAAAACAAGATTTCCCCTGACTATACTGCAACTCCCCGACTCACTTTTTCCTATCCAGGTGTTGCATCTGTCGGTCTCACCGAGGATGACTGTCTGAGACGAGATCTCCGAATCGAAAAAACAATTGCCCCACTCACTATCGTCGCCCGGAGCAATACTAGTGACTTTCGTGACGGATTCGTTAAAGTCATTACTGACAAACGCGGAGTGGTGCTTGGCGGAACTGTGGTTGCGCCGCACGCAGCAGAGATCATCCACGAGCTCACGCTGGCCGTCAAATATGAATTAACTGCTCACCAAGTTGCCGATACCCCGCACGCATTCTTGAGTTGGAGCGAGGCAGTGCGCGTCGCCTGCGGAAAATTAGCGAAAAACTAGCTTCACGCCAATGTGTATTCTCATGAGAAATAGCTCGCCCGATCTGACGAGAAAAAGTGGACTTTTGCTATATTGTGATGGCACCCGAAACTAGCACTCTGCCAGTACCTTTGATCTATCTATCAAAAGTTGCCCCGCATCTCGGACTTTTTCATTTGGTGCCATCTCTACCCAATACGCATTTACGGATTGTTCACCATTTGAAGTGGCCTTTATCATGCCAACTACTGTACTTTCTATAGAATCTCTAAACTGAGGGTCCTCTGTTTGCTGCCATAGCTTCCTGAGCCTTAAGAAAATTGCATCTCCAACCATTGGTTTTGCAGCATCAGTAGCAACGACCGCAATATACGCATTTATACTTTTTGTCCCGTCCATAACCATCGATAAGAGGCGATGTGAGCCATCAAGCATCTTCAATATACCTTTTTCTTCTACTAGGATAAGTGTTTGCCGGCTTTGTGGAACCTTCTTGGGTTGTAGTTCTCTGAAACGATCGTCATTACTGTGATTTTTGATATACTCAACGAATTTTATTGGCTCCTGTTGAACTTCATTACCGTAAATAATTTCCGTGAGACTCTCGCCCATACCCGTAAGTGTTATCTCGTCAAGAGTAACGGTACGCTCTTCCCAGCGATAGTTACCACTTTCAATACAGTCAAATACTCCATTCGCCCTATATGTAAACGAAAGTGCCTCAAGCAACCGAGATATATTGCTGCTGTAAGTACCTTCACGAAGCTTGATACTATCCCCTGTAACAATATTATCTAACTCACATTCGATATAGTACTGGGCGACCACATTTTTATCTACTTCTGCCATGTAATGAGTATATCAGATAAGAATTGGTTAAAATTTGAACTCAGGTTAATAGGGGTATGTCAAGAAATAGAGCTTTACTCGAATACAAATCCCTATAAATTACCCGCCCTAGCCCATAGAAAATGTCCCATACCAAAAGGTACGGGACATTTTCTTGGTTGCGGGGGCAGGATTTGAACCTGCGACCTGTTGGTTATGAGCCAACCGAGCTGACCGGGCTGCTCCACCCCGCGGTACATTCATCATCCTAACAGATGTAGCCTAGTTTTGCAAGCGAGCAGCTGAGCCACCAAACAGGAATAGCATCCATTGCTCAAAATTTGTTAGCGTGCGAGTAGTAGCTGTTGGTGATTTCTCGGTAATGTTTGTTGCCTTCGCGGCAGCACTGTTGGGCGGCAATAGTAGTACCTTTTCTCCGGGCGCAGCCAAGCCTAGCCGTTCGCGAGCAGCTAGCTCCTTGTATTCATCACTTGCGTAGTAGTTTTTTTGGAGCTGCATAGTATCGACTTCAAGCTGGGTCAATGCAAGTTTACGCTCACGGGCATCAACTTCTTTCTGCAGGGCATAGTTACGTTGCATCGTCGTAATAGAACCCCACACCCAACCCGACACAACAATTGCCCCAATCAGTATCACAACGGTATTGAGCGTCGTATAACGCTTCAATCGATATATAACCTTTCTGAGTGTTTGGTCTGTCATCTTACTGTTCGTATTATATCCTAGCGGCGAGTAAGTGCGCTATAATGGGCAGTATAGCCTCCGGGGGTGTAGCTCAGGGGTTAGAGCAGCGGGCTCATAACCTGTTGGTCGATGGTTCGATCCCATCCACCCCCACCATCAAAAAACACCATGCTTTTTGGCTGGTGTTTTTTGAGAGAAACATTATGGTTATCTTTGACGAACATCTGCACGTCGTGCCGAGATCTCATCTTTGCCTGTTTTTTGCTGAAGTGCCAGAAGTGTATGAAAGTTATTGCGCTGAGGCTTTTTATCTGGCCCATTGAATTGCCGTTTCATTGCAATGCGCGTCGGCGCCGATTCTGCACGAAGATCACGGGCTGTCAGTGTACCATTGGCAACAAGATAGTGTAAACCGGCTGCACGCGCAATATGCTCATCGGCTAATTGCGTGTGTACTAAGGCATTTTCAGCCGTCTGTGCTGGATACGGCGCCTTTCCTCCCCTGAGCCTTCCATCACGCATATGTGCTTGCGAAAGATGAGATAACGCCCTATCAAGATGATAGGCTCGCTCAGCATGAGTCACAAATGCCTCACTTGGCACTGTGTCAATAAAACCCAGTGCTACTCCTTGTATTCCGAGACATTCTCGAGTTTCTGCAGAAAGAGCAAGCTCTCCCCCGTACGGTATACGAAGCGAGTCAGGAGTTGCGGTAGTATTCTTTTTGTCTGTGCGTAAACGATTCACATAGAGAAATATAGCATAAACTTTATAATATGTCAATATATGTTTCTAATATTCAAATACTCGGACCGATATCCCTTTTTGTCGAGCGCGTTCGATCGAATAGGTAGTGCCCCTACTCTGCCCTAGCCGAAACGCGACGAGTTCATCGGCGCAGGAGACGATACGTCGATTTCGCGCATGAAAGGCTCTTGCATCTATCGTCTCGATATCCCCTGAGTAGAAGAGTATGTCCAGAGTGTTGCTTGCGAGGCTATGCAACTGCCGTATGGTCTCCTCGGCATCATCGCTTTTACATTTTCCCTCAAGCGCTCGCCGACGTAATTCGTCGCTGTATTTTTCAACAGAGCCAGGGAGAAATAGCTTTACACGGCTAATATCAATTCCTGCTTCCAGAGCCATCCGTACTGCATAGGTGTCAGTGCCAGTACCACCCCCCCGATACGATACCATACCCATCGGCTACCTTCTGAGTCACATAACGCTTGATATCACGACGCATCTCTGGCGTTACATAGCGAGAACCGACAACGGCCAACCACTTCATTTCGTCTTATTCCCAGGTGAAAAATTTGATCGCGATGATGTAAGCGATAAACATCCACGCGGCAATGAGACCGATCTCGGGCAAGAGACTTATTAGGCTTGCATTCTCGGTCATAATACGACGGAAGCCATCGATAACCGGTGTAAGTGGTACGTAGCTCGATACACCCTGAAGCCATTCGGGATACATGAAACGGGGGAAGAAGCTGCCCGAGAGAAACATCATCGGAAATGAAATGAGGTTAGCAAGCGGTGCCGCTTGGTCTTCATTTTTTGCAAGCGAGCCAATAAGCAAGCCAAAGCCGACTGTCATCGCGCCCGATAACAGTGCAAATAGCCAGAAACTCATCCAGTCACCGCGCATATTGAACTTAAATACGAGAAGTCCCATGATAATGACGGTTGCTAAGCTAAGCATGGCAATCAAGATAAAGTGAATCGCGTTAGCAAGAATCAATTGTCCGGAGGTAAAGGGTGCGGCAAAGAGTCGTTTATATGAACCTCGCTGCTTTTGCTGAGGCATAGCATTTGCCAGGCCAAAAATACCCATACTCATCAGGCTAAAGCCAAGCAAGCCCGAAAAAGTATAGTCAAAATTGTTGAGGCCGGCCGTGTCTGTTGCCTTTTCGCTCACCTTAAGCGCGGCATCTGGCCTGCCAAGTTTGCGGTTTATCTCATCAAGGATTTGCTGCATCACCGCACTAACTGTCTTGCCTGATTGGTCAGAACCTTTTTGATAGTAGACGTTCATGGTGCCCGAGGGAACGCGGGCTTCATTTATCGCCCCGAAGCTCTCGGGGAGCTCGACGATACTATCAATTTCTCCACGACTCATTTTTTGCTTGGCGCTTTCGATGGTCGTTATATCTTTATTTACTTTAAACGCACTGTTCTCGCCTACTGATGCTGTAAACTCCTTTGAGAAACTATTGTTCGCGTGGTCGAGAATCGCAACGCGAAAACTAACCGAGTTATTGTTGAAAATCACACCAAATATAAACAGAAATATGAGTGGGAAAAGAAAGGTAAAGAACAGTGACACTTTATCGCGCATAAACCGCTTCTGAAATGCGACAACGAGACCAAAGACAGCTTGCATATATCGTTTCATGTTATTCCCGTATATCCTTTCCTGTCAGATCGATAAAGACGTCTTCGAGATTTGCCTGCTGGACAATCTGTTCCTTCTTAAAACCACGTCCCAGAAGTTTCTTAATCAAACCCTTTGGGGTATCTATCGTTATGATGTTACCCTCATCCATAATGGCAATACGATCACACAGAAGCTCTGCCTCATCCATATAGTGCGTTGTTAGTACCACGGTAATACCCCTACCCTTAATTGATTCGACCAGCTCCCAGAGATTTCGCCTTGCTTGCGGATCGAGGCCAGTCGTTGGCTCATCGAGAAAGAGGACTTTTGGTTCATTCACAAGTGCAGCTGCGATACTAAACCGTTGTTTTTGACCGCCCGAGAGATTCTCGACGTACTCCTTTGCCTTATCGGTGAGCCGTACATCAGCAAGCAAAGCATCAACATCGGTGGTGACCCCGTAGAGGCCACAAAACATCTTGAGTTGTTCTCGTAATGTCAGTTTGTCAAAAAAACTTGTCGACTGTAGCTGGATGCCTATGATTTCCTTAACCTCGTCAGGATGTGCCGACACATCGATGCCGGCAACCGTTATGTTGCCACTATCAATTTCTCTCAATGCTTCGATCATCTCGAGAGTAGTTGTCTTACCGGCGCCGTTCGGGCCAAGTATGCCAAATATCTCTCCTTTTTTGACGTCAAAACTGATGGCGTTGACGACTGTCTTGTCCCCATACCGCTTGGTTAAGTTGTTCACTGAAATAATATGACTCATTTCTTAAGTATAGCAGTAAGAGACACAAAAATACCCCGGTAGCGCATCCGACACGGAGAGCAACCGAGGTATTTTGGCACCTGTTTGTTTGTAACTCTAGTATATGGTGTTCGTATAAAAAGCGCAAGCGATTTTATCCATGGACCTTTTCCACAGCAAACCCCCGATCATCGATAGACCGGGGGTAAGATATTCTTTCCTAGAACAGAGACTACTTCTTCTTTGAAACAGTCAAGAAACCATTGCGTGGGTTCTCTTTGACAACGCGATCTGCTGGCAGATCAACTGGAGTACCTTTTGCATTTTTCTCTACCTTCGCAAAGAAGTAGATGGTTTGTGGTTTACCACCGCGAAGAGTAACTTCCGTCTTGTGCAGGTAGTATGTTACACCCTTTGAATTCGTGTGCTTGTAAGCCATGTAGTTATACCTCCTATTAGCGTCTTACTCTAGTAGCTTAGCGCGTCTCGCCAACAGTGTCAACACTTTTCACCCCTATTAAGGCTGGATTGTTTATACTTCCCTGTACCGTCTCTTGAGAAGGAGTCGTAGAAATACAATACCGGCTAATCTGAGTACAATTACAATCAAGAGAGCAACTGCAAGCACTAATGACCAACCACCGAAGTCAGGCGACCAAAGGGGAGACGAAAAATTGTACTTATATAGTGTCGGGTTTGGCAACGACAGTTCTGGCAAACTCGAGCTAGTAGGATGCTTAGCAAGTTCATTTATGAAACACTGCATATAGGCCGACGAGTACCCGCGAAACTGCGGATGGCACACCGCCTCTGCCTCAGCGTTGATCGTCGCGCTCGCCGAGGATGCGCGGGAGGCGGCATCGATGGCGGCTTTTGAGTCACGAGAGTACTGTTCTTGCAGATAAAAATCACCCGTATCAGCGTTCATATGAGACGCTGCATATCGCTGTAAATCGTAAATCCGTGCTCTTATCTCGTTTGGATCACCAGTCCTGTCGGCAGCGAATACTGCCTCTCGCCGTTGAATCATACCAACGTTATTGAGTCTCAAAAATGATGCGACAAGGAATACAAATAGAAAGAGTGCGATGGCTAACTGCCATGTTTTTATCATCTGTAGCTGTTTGACAGTCTTTCTGACTTGACGTGTATCAGACATGTAATTTTCCCACCTTGCACAGTATGCTCTCAGTATACCATGCGTCTAGACGATCTTACCGTGCAGACCGCCACACCAACAACATAACGAGTTCGTAGACAGCAGCGACTACAAACATACACTCCATACCGTGGCGGTCACCAAGCCCTGAGACAAATAGCGCAAATAGGGTACTACTGAGCGCTGCACCGATATTGAGCATCATTTCGATATACATCGAGTAGGTGATGCGAAAACCCGAATCATCAGCAACCTCAAAGACTGTCCTGGTAAATGGCATTGCGTAGGCGCTTGTCGCAGTCTCATTTGCAATATTTACCCCCATGACTGCTGAAGGAGAGGCTGTAAAGGGACGGAAGAGATGGATGATGCTATTTGCGATGGTGCCCGCTGTGAGCAATATGCCACCTTTATGCCTATCAACAATCTGACCGAATGTCCAAGAGGCAACCAGTGAGATGAGAACGCCAAGAGAAGCAAGACTACCAAGCGTCGCATAAATCCCCTCCCCCATTCCCGAAAATATTACTGTGGTCGTAAACAACAGCCACACCGTACCGCTAACGACAAAATCAAAGCCGACCACAGTTTCTGCTACAAGTGTTGGCAGGGCAAGATGCCATGGGAAACCCGATAGTCGAAGCATGGTGCGTGTTCGGGTCGGTTCAACTGATCGAAAGAGTGGAAAAGCAGCCAAGATAAACAGTACGCAAGCAACAATAATCGTAGCCTGAGGAGAATAAAGACTAGCAATAGTTCCACCAACCACTGGACTAATAATCTTGGCTGTTTTCTCCATGATCTGCATCGTACCGATTTCTTTGCCGGCGTGCTCGCTATGTTTTACCTTGCTGAAATCGATGGTATAGCAGAGATCATAAAGTGTTGCCGCCATCTGCTGGAAAAACCCAAACAATACGATGGCGACAATTGCTTGCTGAGATGGCAAGACGGCGACAAGAGCAAAAGCAATCAGCGAAGGGATGCGTAGTATATTCGCCAACAGAATACCATGCTTTGGTCCGAAGTAAGCAGCATATTTGGCTGCAATAATTGCGAATGGAACCTTAAAGGCATACCATGCGGCATAAAACCACGCAATAAACTGAATGGAGTAGCCTAACTTATAGAGATAGACGGCAGCAAAGAGATTGACGATGTTGACAGCAAAGACCATGATGAGTCGCGACGTATACAGTTCGGCAATCTCATCAAATGAAACGCTGCGCCAATAGTGACGCGGCCTAAAGAAACGATGGATAAAACGCTGTAACATATGGTCTGTTTATTTGATCAATGGTTGTCGTCAGTATATCACAATCAGCTCATGCTATACTACCTGCATGAACATCTACTTTTCGGGCATCGGCGGCGTTGGGCTAGGACCGCTCGCAGAAATCGCTCGCGATGCTGGACATGGAGTATTCGGCTCGGACATGACCGAAAGTCTTACAACTGACGAATTGTTGCGTCAAAATATCCCATTTAGTACTGATCAATCTGGCGATTTCCTCACGCGGTGTCATGAACAAAAAAAGATTGACTGGTTTGTCTATACGGCAGCACTCGCTGATGACCACCCCGAGCTAATCATGGCCCGAAAGCTAGGTATCCCAATAAGCAAACGTGATGAGCTACTGACACAAATCATAAAGGAAAAAAATCTCAAACTTATTGCAGTCGCGGGAACACACGGAAAAACGTCGACCACCGCATTGATGGTGTGGGTTTTGAAACAGCTAGGTGTCCCTATCAGCTATTCTGCCGGGAGCACGATTAGTTTTGGTCCAAGCGGGTTTTTTGATCCAGCGAGTTCCTATTTTGTCTACGAATGTGACGAGTATGATCGAAACTTTTTGCACTTTCGCCCCTTCCTTACCCTGCTTACCTCTGTCGATTTCGATCATCCAGATACCTATCCCACCCAACGCGACTATGTAGACGCCTTCTCGACATTTCTCGCTCAGTCGAATCAAGCTATCATGTGGCGGCGCGACACAGTTATCAATATTGTCCCGACTAAACGCTCCTGGATACTTGATGACCGCGAAATTATTCCTTTTAAAGTAGCTGGCGAACACAACCGTGCAAACGCAACACTCGTAGCGAAGGCCTGTGAGTTTTTGGGGCTAGGAGATGCTGAACAGGTTAAAAGTGCTATAGAATCCTTCCCCGGTGCTTTCAGGCGATTTGAGAAACTCGCAGATAATCTCTATAGTGATTATGGCCACCACCCCGTCGAAGTTGCAGCGACACTCCAGCTTGCGAGAGAGCTTAACGATCACGTAGTGCTTGTCTATCAGCCGCATCAGAATACTCGCCAACATCAAGTGAGAAGCGGCTATACCACTTGTATGCAGTTGGCAGAAACAATTTTCTGGCTCCCCACCTACCAATCGAGAGAAAATATGCTTCTCCCCATTCTCACTCCCGAGCAGCTCACTGGGCGGCTCGTCAACCGAGGTGCTGTCCATTATGCTTCGCTTGATGAAACGTTATGGGGTCATATACAGCAGGCACGACAATTAAACAAACTCGTTCTTTGCATGGGAGCGGGCACTATCGATCACTGGGTGAGAGAGATGCTCGCTAGTTCTCCTTAAGTCGCTCGCTCAGTGAACTCCTCAAAAAAGAAATCATCACCAAAAAACGCTCTTGTCACTATCTGTTCAACAGCCGGCGCTAGTGGAATCTGTGACATGGCAAGTGGTTCGATCCATTGCAAGTTGCTGGTTGCAACAATGGCGTCAGTTTCGATACGGATAACGTGTAGAAGTATTTTTGATTCTACTATCTGTCTCTTTTCACTGTTAATCTTGATTAATTCACCTTCGACCATGTGACCACCGGGAGGTTCATCGCTATGTTCATCAGTTTCTGCAAGTACCGTCACATAGCAATCACCAACATGTCGCAAAACATGCGGGTCAAATCTAAAAGAATCATAACAAATACGACGCGCCGCCAACTCAATAGAATAGTCATCCGCTAAGATGTCTCCCGACGGCAACTCCCACCGATTGATACCTGGCTGTATATCACGTTTGCGAACAAGAAGCTTCCCGTAGCCATCTTGTATAATAAGTGCCGCCTTGGTGATAGCCCTTGCGGGTGATTCTGGGTGATTTTGACTTGCTCGGAAAATATAGCCACATCCTTTTTGAGTCAAATGGTACGTATTTCTGTTTTTTCTTATAAAATCGTTTTCGACGAGAACTTTCAGATGATACGTAAAGAGATTGGTAGCAACTTTTGGAGGTTTCATATCTATAAAATGAGCTGATTCGTGTGTCGATAAGTACGTAACAATATAGTGTTGAATAGGGTGTTTTGGAGAGACTAACTTACTCATAGATTGACTCAAAATTATTTCACTACTAATTTTTATCATACGTAAACACACTCATTTTGAAAAGCATTTGATAGAAATATACAGAATAACTGCTCCTAGCGAGCTATTTTTTCGGTACTAAAGTGCCCCGCCGGTACTGGTTCCCATGCGGTCAAAAACTCATCGAAGGCCTTTAGGTGGGTCGTGCGAATATTTGAAAAAATTTGCGAGTCAGGGAGCTGTTCAATTTCGCTACGAGATAGCCAGCGAATGTCTTGTGATTCATCTGCGGCCAACGGAAGTGTTGGCCCCGAATGTGTCGTAAAAAGATATACCGTGTCGGTGTGCCAATGATCTGGAGTATTTGCGTTCATATGTGTATCTAGGAAGAACGGTTGCGGATGAATAGTGATGTCATCGATCCCTTCCTGATGTATTCTGAGCGGCGGCTGGAGGACTTGCAAGTCCTTAATGTCATAGCCAGCTTCCTCTGCAATCTCGTGAATGACTGCATCCCATGGTGATTCATCCAGCTCGACATGACCACCAACACAAATGAGTGTAGCAAGTTTTTTGTGCATATGCAGGAGAGCCGTTGGCTCCTTGCCATCGACGCGAATGATATGTGCGGCGACTGTCATGTCATGCTGACCAGGTTTGGTATGTATGTGGGCCATATAGCTATTGTACCTCACTGCGTGCCAACCTAGCGGAGAGATAGTGCACCTTTCTTCCTTCTCCCAGCCAGCGCTGCTCGTAAGTTGTCACAGTATGAGCATCGTCATCGGATAATAAAGCATGAAGATCATTAGTTTCAGTAACAATACGCCAACCATTGTCAGTGAGCTGCTGCTTACTCCATTCGAAAAACTCTTGATTGTCGTGCTTAAGGTGGAGTACGCCCATCGGGATGAGAACCCTCTGGTAGCACTTCAGAAATGTGGCGTGCGTCAGTCGACGTCCCTCATTACGTTTTTTTGGAAATGGATCAGGGAAAGTGATCCACAACTCACTCACACTGTGTGCATTCAGTAGGTCGCCGATTTGATCGGCTCTCGCACGAATGAAACTGACATTTGGGATGTTATTTTCGAGTGCATAGTACGCGCCTTTTTGAAGTCGATCGCCCTTGACATCAATTGCGATCACTCTTGCCCTAGGATGGCGACGAGCAATTTGCACACTAAACAGTCCGGTACCTGCACCCACCTCAATAACATCTGCTGGTGCTTTTTTCCATTCAGCGACCTCATAGCAGTTGCATGCATTGAAAAATTTTGCAAAGCGATATTTCTTTCGCTTACGGGATATAATGTAGTTTCTCGGATCCACTCTCTCGGTCATATGCGTCTATTATACCTTTTCTCTCTGTTATAATAAGCACAAGTGGATTCAACCATTTTCACCCAACTGAGCTATGTGATTGCTATCGTTGTGATGGTGTCTATTATCATGCGCTGGCTGAGACAACCGCTGATTATGGGATACATCATCACCGGCGTCATAGTCGGGCCGAGTTTCCTCCATATTGTAAGAAACCAAAATGCTTTTGACTCATTTAGTTCTATCGGCATTACGCTCCTGCTCTTTATTATTGGGCTGGGTCTCAACACTAATGTCATTAAAAGTGTTGGTCGTGTCTCATTCATCACGAGCATGTCGGTATTGCCAATCCTTGGCCTAACGGTGTATGGTATCTCAAGTTGGCTGGGCTTTACGCCAGCTAGCAGCGCGGTGCTCGCAGTAGCTCTGTTCTTTAGCAGTACCATCATCGTCCTAAAGATCCTCTCGGACAAAAAAGAAGTATCTCGATTATACGGACAAATTACCCTCGGTATCCTCTTGATTGAAGATGTTGTCGCAACTATTGCAGTGGTCTTGCTCACGATGATTGCAAATCCAAGTGAGATGACGCTTTCTAGTATTGGTATTATCTTGCTAAAAGCAGTTGGTCTCGGCGTGGGCCTCACCCTTGCGGGCGCTTTTGTCATGCCGCGCCTTAGTAAGTTTTTTGCAAAGACGCAGGAACTTCTGTTCCTTTTTGCTATTGGCTGGGGCCTTATCGTCGCGACGGCCTTCGATCTTGCGGGCTTTTCGCACGAAGTTGGCGCACTCTTTGCAGGTGTATCGATCGCCGGCGTCCCCTACGCAATCGAAATGGCGGCAAAATTGAAACCACTCCGTGATTTCTTTATCGTGATATTTTTTGTCACCCTTGGTGAATCGTTCACCCTCGAGAGTATCATGAAAAACCTCGTCGTCGCTCACTTGCTCGCTCTCGTCGTGGTAGTAGGAAAACCACTTCTTGTGCTGACTATTCTTGGCATACAACGCTACACAAAACTGACAAGCTTCAAAGCAGCCGTCCACCTTTCACAGGTAAGTGAGTTCTCGATTATTTTTGTTACACTTGCTGCCACAAAAAATGTTGTTGATAAAGACTTTGTCTCTCTTATCACATTGGTTGCATTTATTACGATCGGCATCTCATCATACCTCACCAAGCACGCAGATGGTCTGTACAGATTACTCGAAAGACCCTTACGACACTTTGAGCGAGCGAGCGCCAGCGAGCCGCGAAAACGTCAAGTACTCTATCCTGTTATTCTTGTGGGGTACCATAAAGGTGGACATGAATTTCTCAAGACATTTCGCGACATGCGTCAACGATATTTGGTCGTCGACTATGACCCAGAAATAATCGACAGTTTAGAGGAACAAGGCATTCGGCATGCCTATGGAGATGCGACGGACGAAGAATTCCTGGATGATATCAATGCCGACCATGCGCAACTCATTGTGAGCACCATGACCGACCTCATGACGAATCGAGCGTTGTTGCTTTATATCAGGAGACATAACCAAAAGACAAGCTTTATCTGTCACGCGAACAACTACACAGAAGCCGCTGAACTCTACGAGCATGGGGCAAGCTACGTGAGTCTCCCTCACTACATTGGCTCAGAGCGTGTCAGCAGCTTTATAAAACGACATGGGCTCGACCACAATGCACTTGCTAGCTATCGAGATAAACACTTGATTACAATTGGCCGTCAGGCTATTGGGTCCTAATAACTTGTAGACCTGCTAATTCGTGCCAGTAGTGACACTCTGTGGGGACACAAGCAATTGCAATGTATCCTCGCTGAGTACGGTTGGGTCAAAGCTATTGACGCCAGTTACCTTTTTTGCTCGTTCTGCGTAGAGCTGCCTAAACGTATCGTACGCTGCAGCGTCAAATGGACCATTGGCCGGATAGCTGGTATTTACCTCTTCTTTTGTCACCTGCTTTTGAATATCCCTATAGCGCGGCTGACTCAAGTCTAACTGCGCTGCACCGCTGGTGTTATAAAGGTCCATGGCGATGATCACCATGACGAGTGACAGAGCTATGACGCTACAGATGAGTCCCAAGAAGCGATACCGCTGAAGCGATGTCATTGCCCTTAGTTCAAAGCCTGTCGAGTCGTTTTTCATTTAGCCCTGCGCCCCAGGTGAATTACGGGTGACGAATAGCTCAAACTGGTCACTATATTGTTTTATGTAGGCATTAAGCTTTTGAGTAGAGTTCCTTAGCTGTGTCCGCAAGTCTTTTGCTCTCACCACTGTATCGTAAAACATAACGGGTTGATCCTGACAGTTTGTCTGAATCGCGCTGGTGACTGTTTGCTCATACACCTTGTAGGCCTCGACAAACACAGTGCGTTCGGCATTGTAGTCCACGGTGGTCTTGGCGAGATCAAGCCCGTCCAGCTTATTAAGCGCAATTCGACTATTAAGAGGTGCCATCAGTCGCGCCGCAATAACATCGTATTGTTGTGCCAAGTTGATGCGCAACAGGGCATCATTCGAATGAAGCCTGGTCAGTGTTGACTGTACTTCTTGGCAATTAGCACGAATAGCACTGACCTGGTCGTCGTTCAACAAGAGACCGGTACCCTCGGCTCTCACGCATGGACTAATGACGATCGCACAGACAAGGGCCGAAATGATAAGTTTTTTATACATCTCTTTTATTATCTATGAGCGCAGTTATTTGGTCAATTCAATATTACCAGCAGAATCGTATTGGATCAGCCCGTCTTTTAATAGGCCATCAAGCGCGACTTGAAATCGTTTATCAGCATGAAGAAGTCTAGCAAGGCTCTCTTTTGATTGGCTGCCTTTTGTAAGCTGATGAATTATTTGCCCGCGTACCTGCCGGACGCTGCCCGCTAGGGCGCTTTGTTTTTTGTAGTGAATACTCTTGTCAAGCCGCACTGAGCGTTGCTGTTTTAGTTCGGCGCCATAGTCCATGAGCGCCCAAAACCACTCACGTGGGTGTTCCCTATCCATTGTCTGCTCAACCATCGCGGTGAGCTCTGTATCCGATACGTACTGCTGATCGAAAAAGAAGTGATTGAAATAGACAGTACGAATATTTGTCTCAATGTAGGCGGTAGGTATTTGATAAACGTAGTTCATAATTGCCCCAGCAGTACCGGCACCGACACCTGGCAAGGCAAGCAGTTCTTTCATTGAAGCGGGCTGACCATGATGCATCACTACCCGCGATGCCTCGTGAAGATATTTTGCACGACGATTATAGCCAAGACCTTGCCAGACTCGCAGTACATCGGCGAGCGGGGCAGACGCGAGATCGGCGATGGTCGGAAACCTATCCATGAACTCATTGTACTTACCAAGCACCCTCGACACCTGGGTCTGTTGCAACATTAATTCGCTCACGAGCACATGGTAAAATGTAGGCTCATCACGCCAAGGCATATCTCGATATAGCTCACGGCCTTTTGCCCACACTAGCTCTCGAAATAACCCTACATCCATTTAGCTCTTTTGTTTTGCTACCCAGTGCATAATGATGATTCCAGCTACCCAATACGGTACCAAAAACAAGATCGTGTCGAGAAGTGAGCGGTTTGGGACCAACACTGCATACGTACAATACAGGTATGCGACATAAGGGATATAGGTCAGCCAACCCTTCCAGTGCACCGGTAAGTAACTTCCCCTTACTGGTTTGAACCAAGCGTTTGATTTTTTTGTCCTTGTTGTTTTCTTTTTGACTACCATGCGCCTTATTATACACAATCTACTGTGCTACACCATGCAGTGTGAGGTAGAACTACTCGGGCGAAGGGGCAACTACGGTCTTACGTGATTCGAGATATGTCATAGCGATGGTAGCGACGAGAATAATTATCGCGCCCACAAACTGCTGCGGCGTAAGCCACTCTCGGTAAAATAGATAGCCGAATATAAGCCCAAAAACCAACTCCATATCTAAGATAATGCTTGCAGTCGTTGCCTTGACGTGCTCAAATCCGTAATGACTAAGTAAGCTCATCCCAACGCTCAACGCACCAGCTCCCAGAAACAGCAGCCATAGCAGCGGTGAAATAGGGGTGCTCGGCACAATGTGGTGGGTTGTCAAAACCGCCATAATATAATTACCCATTACGCCATAGGCTGTCGTGGCAAATGCAAGTTCATGATTATTTAACTCGCCCGTCTGCAATTTACGGAAAACGAATGTCAAAGAAAACAATGCTCCAGACGCGAGCGAAAGCAGTTCGCCATACCCAAATGAGAGACTCACTCCTGATCGTGATGCGACCAATAGCGCGCCGACAAATGCAAGTAAGATAAGACTGAACTTACGCGTTGTCATCGTTTCGCGCAGTATTAACCACCCGAATAGTGCCATGGTTGGAATAGCTTGCATTACGGCTACTGATGCAATCGAAGCATACTGAGTGGAAAGTGCATACAATCCTGCCGCAGCAACAAAACCGAGTAACCCGCGTACTGCCACAAGAATACGCTCGCGTCGACTAACTTGAAATAAATATGCAAAGCGAATCTTTCGATGAAAAACAACTAGCATCAACACAAGTGCAATACTAAACCGGATATACCACTGCTCAAATAGCCCAATGCTGTCACTAAAGAAACGTGCCATTACTGCCGTGATACCATAGATCGCTGTCAATACGATCAATGCCAATATGCCACTTCTCACCTTATTCATCTGCACCGTCACAAGATTATCTGGTTTTGTCACGAGCTATAAACCGAGTTCTTTGAGCTGCGCTGGGTCGACGGTCGAGGGGCTGTTCATCATCACGTCGACACCGCTACCGTTTTTGGGGAAAGCCACAACTTCGCGGATGTTGTCCTCGCCGATGAGTACCATAAATATGCGGTCAACACCGAAGGCACAGCCGGCGTGTGGCGGTGCACCAAATTTGAATGCGTTTAACATAGCGCCAAACTTTTCTTCCACGTATTCGGGTGAGAAATCGAGCAGGCCGAAAACTTTGTACAGCACGTCTGGGTTGTGGTTGCGCACACCACCACTGCAAATTTCGTAGCCGTTCATCACCATGTCGTACTGGTCGGCCACAATGTCGAGCTTGTTTTCGGTGTGTTCGAGTGCATCCATGCCGCCTTTGGGCATACTAAATGGATTGTGCCCAAAGTCCATTTTGCCCGTTTTGGCATCGAGTTCATAAAACGGAAAATCAATTATCCAGGCAAGTGCTACGATGCTCGGGTCTTTCAGGTTGAAATGGGCCGCAAATTCACTGCGCAGCTTACCAAGCACGGCATTCACCACGCTGCGCTTGTCGGCACCGAAGAATACGGCGTCGCCATCAGTAGCACCCAAGTGTTCTTTCACGGCCGACAGCTCGCCTTCACTCAAGAACTTCGCAATTGGCGACTTACTTTCGCCGTTTTCATAAGTGATGTAAGCTAGTCCACCAGCACCTTCACTTTTCGCAACTTCTGTAAAGCCGTCGATCTGCGAGCGGCTTAGGCTGGCGCCGTTTTTGACACAAATCGCTTTGACACACTCGGCACTACGGAACACACCAAATTCGGTGTTGACAAATACGTCAGTCAGCTCGACTAGTTTCATGTCAAACCTCAGGTCTGGTTTGTCACTACCATAGGTTTCCATGGCTTCCGTGTATGGAATACGTGGCACGTCGTCACCGAACTTGAGCGACAATCCTGCGAAGTCTGTGACAAGCGTTTTGATGAGCGGCTCAACAGTACTACGCACTTCCTCACCGTTCTCGACAAAACTCATCTCAAGATCGAGCTGGTAAAAGTCACCGTACAATCTGTCGGCCCGCGGATCTTCATCACGAAAGCAGGTGGCAATTTGGTAGTAGCGCGATACGCCACCGACCATGAGTAACTGCTTGAACTGTTGAGGTGCCTGCGGCAAGGCATAGAACTTACCTTCGTGTACACGGCTCGGTACCAAGAAATCGCGTGCGCCTTCGGGGCTGCTATTGGCAAGTATCGGCGTGGTGACTTCGGTGAAATCGCGTGCTTCCATGTAGTCACGAATGACCTTATAGTAGCGAGCGCGTTTCTTTAGGTTTTCCTGCATTTTTGGACGGCGCAGATCAAGGTAACGGTATTTAAGTCGTAAGTCTTCGCCAGCCTGAGCTTCAGCGAATGGCTGAATGGGTAAGGCTTGAGAACGATTCAATATAGTAAGTATCGCGACGTATAACTCAACCTCGCCAGTCGGGATTTTTTCGTTCTTTAGTTCGGCCGTGCGCTCTTTCAACTCACCTTCGGCTTTGATGACAAACTCATCTCGTAACTCCTCGGCGACAGCAAAAGCATCTGTATTCTCAGGATTGATGACTAATTGTAAGATGCCGCTATGATCACGAACGTCGACAAAAATTAGTCCGCCGTGGTCGCGACGGGCATGTACCCAACCGGAAACTGAGAGAGTTTTACCGATACAGTGCGGGGCTTCTTGGACGAGTGTTCGTTGCATATCCTTGGTATTCTACCACTGTTAGCATATTTCGTCCACTACACGTTCGTGGCGTGCGGTGGGTTATTGTTTGAACCCGCGCTACGTTCGGCGACCACCCGCAAGTCATCATGCCGATCAAACTCGTCGACAATTTTGCGGCCAATCAATGCTTCAATCACATCTTCGAGCGTCAGTATACCAGCGGTTTCGCGGTAGCCATTCACGACGATGAAAAGATGTCGACGTGTTTTTATGAACGCAGCGAGAGCATGCTTGAGGGTCTGATCCTGGTTGATATAAAACACGTGGTTATCCATCAACTGTGAAGCTTTCTTTGAATCTTTGTGGTGAAGAGTTAGCAGGTCTTGTATATGGAGGACGCCGACAACATGATCGATGTCGAGATCGGTAACGGGGAATCGACTGTGCCCGGTTTTGTGGAGTTCACTGAGCACAAGTGGTCCGATAAGTTCACTCCCCTTTATGCTCTCGATAACTCCTCGCGGTGTCATCACTTCCTCCACCTTTTTGTCTTCAAAGTGGAGACTTGTCACAATCAATTTCTTTTCATCTTCGCTCAGTATACCTACCGACGAAGTCACCAGATGCTCTATTTCCTCACGCGAGCTTGGAACACCTGGTGGGGTATCATCGGTGACCGATCGTATCATGCGTCCGACATTTGGATTATGCTCTACAAAGCGTAAGAATCGCGGTTCAACCTGCTCATAGAGACGATTCGCGATATCGTGTACCTGATCGATACGACTAATGCGTCCGTAGCTTAGTGCAATGAATGTGCCAAATAGCACACCAAATAGCAAGTCGAATGCCATTGTCCCGATAACGACGACGAGAACAAGTGTAACCGCCTCCATTACTCGCTTGAGCGCTACTACATCCTCAAGTAATACCTCTCTGTGGAGCTCCTCGCCGGCACTTGTATTGCCTGCAGCTTTTCGCCGCTGAAGTTCATATGAAGAAAGCACGCTGCGCCGAGGTAGTGCCGCCGCTACTAAAATGAGGAAGGCGGTTACAATCAACAATATGATGATAAAAAACGTCTGCATAATTAGTATTGTATCGTACTGAGGCTTGCTTCGCTACGAGACTCAGCGCTATACTAAGGAAGATAAGAGCATAAGGAGTTTTTCTGATTATGACGACAAAAAGCTGGATCATATTTTCTGTTCTCTGTGTAGCAATCCTGGGTGGGCTGATCTGGATTTCGCGCGGTGATCGCATCGACGTCACTGATGTCGATCCGACGGTAGTCCAAATTGCATCAAACAAAAATGGTCAAATCGCCGACCATACGTATGGCACTATGAGCAGCAAAGTGGTGTTGATTGAGTATGGTGACTACCAGTGTCCGGGCTGTGGATCCGCTGCACCTGTCATAAAGAAAGTCGTTGATAAATATAAAGACAAGATTGGATTTATCTTCCGGAACTTCCCCCTGTACGAAAAACACCCTAATGCCTTTGCCGCGTCAGCCACTGCCGAGGCGGCAGGACTCCAGGGAAAATATTGGGAAATGCACGAAAAGCTCTATGCAAACCAAGACGCTTGGAGTCAGCTTTCGGGGGTAGATCGTACTAATTATTTCGCATCCCTTGCTGATCAGATCGGCCTCAAAGGCAGTGATCTTACATCGCGTCTTGACGATGCTTCGATCAAGAAGAAGATCGACTTCGATACAGCACTCGGTAAAAAAGTGGGGATTACTGGTACCCCCTCGTTTTATCTCAATGGAAAAGAAGTTGGCAATCAGGATGTCAAAGATGGTAAGCTGATCCCTTCTGATAACGACACAACGACACCTCCAGTTTGGAGCGATGAAACCGCCTTTGAGACGCTCGTACTCAACCCCGTTCTCCAGCAAAATGGTATCTCACTCCCGTAATTAACTGATACAAAAAACACCCCGGTGCCTTGGGGTGTTTTTTATTTGTTAGCGTACACGCTATTTATTGTGCGATATACAGCTGCCACTTGGCAGGCACCACATCCACCGCGATCTTTTTGCCCCGACTGGGTGCAAATTCGATTGCTATTGGCATGTGTTTTTACTCCTTGTACTCTACCGTACAAATCTCGTCACCTCGTTTAACGAAAGCACATTCGACCTTTACAATTACTGTTATTTGTTTCGGGTGCTTTTTTGAGGTGCTTGACCATCGTAACAACCTGCCTGCACAGAGGCAAGCATGGCCGTTTTCAAAAAACCACCTACCTCTTTAGTCTGCTGGTGTAGCTTTTACATCGCCACGTAGCTGGCGCTCACGGACGAAGGAAACGAGAACGAGGCCAAGCGCCATAAGTGCAGCGCTAACCATAAAGATTCGGTGGAGAGATGAGGTAAATGCATCGATAATGGTTCGACTGAAATCATCTTGTTGTTTAACAAATTGCTGTGAAGCTTTTGCACGAACTTCAGGCATAGGAATTTTTTGGAATCCCTGTTCTGCGCCATCACGAATTGTTTGCTTCTGTGTATTGAGCTGGAGGAGTGTATCAGCGGTGATGTCGTCCTGCAAAAACGTTGATGCAGCAGGCGATTTTTTGAGTGTCTGTATATAGGCCAGGTCATCTGGATGACCTACTGCTGATATGATCCCGGCTGTCAAAATACCACTCATAAAGGCCGTACCGACTGTCGAGCCGAGCCCACGAAACAACTGGATACTCGAGGTCGCGGCACCTAAATCTTTTTGTTCAAATTCATTTTGGACAGCAAGATTTAATATCGGCATGGCCATACCCATACCAATCCCAATAAACACCATACTCACTGCCTCGCGCCAATAGGGACTGTCGGGCTGAAGCGTTACAAGCGATAGAATACTAAGTGTTGCGATAACAAAACCAGCTACAATAAAGGCTTTGTAACGACCAGTACGCGAAACTATCTGTCCGATAGCGATTGACGCTACCATTAGACCACCCACCATAGGGAGCAGCATAAGTCCTGATTGCGATGGAGTGGCAGCAAAAACCTGTTGATTAAACTGTGTCAAATATAGTATGGCTCCAAGAAACGCCGCTCCAAATAGTAGAATGACGCTGCTCATCAGGGCGTAGGTACGATTCTTGAAAAATCGCAGCGGTAATATTGGTTCTTTTGCTTGCCTTTCAACGGCAATAAATAGAGCTGCGAAGACGACAGCAGTTAACCAGAGTACCGTTTTTATGACCCCTACAGTTAGTGTGTCATTGATAATATTCGCAAATACCATCTCTGTGTTATCGACCGCTAGAACGATTGATGCTAGGGCGACCGATATGAAAGCTGCGCCAAGATAATCGGGACGATGCTTACTGCCAGAGCGAATCGTCGGCAGGTGAGTGGCAATCATATAGAGCGCAATGATACCTACCGGTACGTTTATCCAAAAAGTCCAACGCCAGTCCGTTACTGCGCCGAAGATGTGCTGACCGTCAGTCAGCCAACCACCAAGAAGCGGCCCGATTACACTGCTCATACCGAATACCGCACCGATCATACCCTGCCACTTGCCTCTTTCTCGCGGCTTAAACAAGTCTCCGATAATCGTGAAGGCGTTGGCAGTGATGATACCACCACCAATTCCCTGCAACGCACGCCAGGCGATCAGCCATCCCATAGAGGGAGAGAAGCCAGCAAGCAGCGAGCCAACCGTAAACACTGTGGCGCCTATCAAAAGCATAATACGACGCCCATACATATCAGATAACTTACCAGCAATCGGCACGGTCATAGTGGTCGTCAACATATAGGCGGTAACTACAAACCCAAGGCTCGAGAAACTATCAAACTCTTTAACAATTGCACCAAGTGCTGTTGCAACGATCGTCTGATCAAGTGCCACGAGCAGCAAAGAGCTCATAACAGCGATCATGACGATTATTTTATCCCGAGTTGTGAAATGCTGCATCGACATACCAGCTACTCTTTGCCCTCTAGTTTTGCTTTGAATTCTGTGAACTGTTCACCCATCTCAATGACATATTGTTGTGCTTGCTGCTCGGTAACAAATGCAACCGACTTCTTTTCTTCGAGGTAGAGCGCGATCAACTTATCGCCCGGCACAATTGCCATGCTCTCTCGGACATCAGATGGAATAACGACCTGCCCCTTAGGACCAACAGTAACTACGCCTGCAAGATGGATACGTTTGTGATATGACATGTATTATATGTTATACAAGTATTACTTACGAGTCAAGGATTTCTGATATTGCTCGAGTTGGCGTGAGAACGCGCGGCCAACCGCCGAATAGAACAAAAGACTTAGTAGTGTTACCCAGCCAAGCGCCACGAGCCACCCAGCGATGATATCGGTAGGATAATGAACACCGAGATATAGCCGTGAGTAACTCACAAAAAGGCTATAGATGCCCATCGCACTAACCGCCCACCATCGCCACCGCGAGTCCCACAGTGCTACGCAGACTGCAAGTGAGAGTGCGACGGCAACTGTTGCATGAGCACTCGGAAACGAATGGCCTGTTTCATGGACAAGCTGCATCCAGAGGTCAGGCCGGTCACGCATGAAGATGCTCTTGAATACAATATCGAGTACCAGCGCACCACCAACACTAAACAATACGATGCATGCCCGGCTATACTCATTTTTGTAGACAAATAATCCTGCAGTTACGAGAGCCAGGACACAGACAATGAGTGGCGCGCCAATGTCAGTCAGTATCGGCATGCCAACGTCTAAGAAGTGGTTCGCACCGCTATGAACACTCGTCAGCACTTGCCGGTCCCACACCAGCGTCTCTTTCTCCTGAACTTCGCGTGCTACCTTAGCAAAAAGTACTGCTGCTGCTACAAAAAGGGAGAGTAAGATAACAAACCATGATGAAAAACGAAATTGGATGTCATGCTGCTTGATATACTGGACTATCGTACGCTTCTTTGGATGTTGTCTTGCTGCTTGCTTCATCTTTTTTAGTATATCGCGCAACTAGTTGGTTTGCTATACTAGGACTACCTTATGCATCGATCACACCCTTTAAGAATATTCGCTTTTTCGGCTATCGCCTCACTTGCATTGGCATGGTTCGTTGGAGCACGCCTTGGATCTGAGGCACTGTGGCTTTTTGCTATTCTCGTCATCCTCGAGGTTACCTTCAGCTTCGATAACGCTGTCATTAACAGCAAAATACTTGAGCGAATGTCACCCTATTGGCAGCAACTTTTTTTGACGGTTGGTATCTTTTTTGCTGTATTTATCGTGCGATTTGTCCTTCCTATCGTGATTGTGATGCTCTCGTCAGGACTCAGTTTTTTTAGTGTATATGACTTAGCCGTCCATCATCCCGAAGAATATGCTCACACACTCCACCAGGCAGCCCCAATGATCAACGCATTCGGCGGAACATTTCTGATGATGATCGGGGTAAACTATTTCCTCGACCGAAAAAAGGATGTACACTGGCTCGGAAGAATCGAACAATGGCTATCGCGATTTGGTCAGTATGAAACGTTTAAGGTTCTCATCATGCTCAGTACCGCTCTTGGTCTCTATTACACGGTAGACCAGCGCTACCAAACAACTGTTCTCGTCGCTTCTATTGTCGGCACGATATTACATATCGCCCTTGATCTTTTTGGACGCTATTTCTCACATAAGCAATCAGGTACTACCAAGCTGGTGGGTATGGCGGCCTTTGCTTCGTTCGTATACCTCAATGTTCTCGATGCTTCATTTTCGCTGGACGGAGTTATCGGTGCTTTTGCTATTACAAATGATGTGCTCTTGATCATGGCTGGGTTGGGTGCGGGAGCCCTGTGGGTGCGTTCTCTCACAATCTACTTAGTGCGGGCTAAAGCTCTCGGCAAGTACCAATATCTCGAACATGGGGCACACTGGGCTATTCTGGCACTTGGCATCATAATGTTCGTCAAACTCTATCACATTGAGCCTCCTGAATGGCTCACCGGCTCGATCGGACTTATCTTTATCGGAACCGCTGTATTCTCGAGCATCGTGGAGCGAAGGCGAGAAAGAGCTTCACGCTTGGCTTAACTGAGCATGCCAGCAGGAGAAGATTGCCCTTGAAGTTGTGGCTCGAACGCCTCAACAAGCAACGCAACCGATCCAAGGAAATAGGCAAGACCATCAATAAATCCGAGATGGTAGTCTATCGTCTGTGAAAGTGCAAAAGCAGTCACAAATGTGCCAACTGCTCCCAAGGCAACTCTAAAATACAAAGGGCGTGGGCGCTTAATAACCAGCAGGCTCAATAGTCCGATAGTTAGTGCAATCCGTGCAACGTTATGAGCCATCGCATCACACATAAATAGATTGAATCCGATCTCGCTGTGTGTCAATGAAGTAATGAGCAGGACAAGCAGTACACTGATCGTGCCCGATAAAATAATCGTTTTCGCTTTCATAGTAAGTTGATGCTCCTTCCCGCATATTTTTACCTGATATGGGTGAACATCTGCCATTGTAGCGGCTCGCTCTCTTGCTATCTGTGAATTTCGTCACAAAAATGTCTATTCGCCGTTAATATCGTATACTAACAAGATGAAGCAGCTGCTCACTCACCTACGCAGTATCGGCAGCACAGCAGTTTACCGCAAGGGTTCGACTATTTATTTTCAAGGTGAAATCCCACGCTATTCGTGTATTGTTCTCGATGGTGCTGTGAAAGGCTACACTATCACACCGGAAGGAAATGAGTCGGTCGTCACCTTATTTGGCAAAGGCTCCATCATACCGGTCGCGTGGTCAAATGGTCAGTCAAACTCATCGCTCTATAACTACGAGACGATGGGAGATGTCAGGGTGCTCAAAGTCACGCGTAATGATCTGATGTCGGCTATCGATAATAACCCCGTATACCAGCATGAATACCTTGATTTCTTGCGTCATAGTCAGGCCGGATTAATGCTCCGCATCACTGGGTTATGCCAATCAAAGGCAAGCGAAAAAATCTGTTACACCCTCTACTACCTAACATTTCGCTACGGCATCGACAAGGGTGACGGTATGTGGGAAATTGATCTTAAACTGCCTCAAAGCCTGCTCGCAAACCTCATAGGGCAGACGAGGGAATCCACAGCAAAAAACCTAAAACGCCTCCGAGAGGATGGGGTTGTCGAATATAGTACCGCTCGATTCAGGGTTAATAAACCACGACTGGAATCGTATCTTGGAGAAGATGCATTCCGCGAATTAATCCTCTAGACATATTAGTCATTGAGTATTCCATCGATAAGATGGAGCAGATCTTTGGGAGACATACGCGCCTTTAGCACATAGCGATCCACACCAAGGCTATATGCCTCATCAATGTCCTTATGTGCATCATAATTGCTAAATACAACCACTGTACAGTTCGGATGCTCTGCGGGTTTATATTGCCGCAAAAAACCGATACCATCAAGTACCGGCATACGTAAGTCAAGCAAGATGACATTTGGATCAGTACCATTATCGCGGAGTATACTAAGCGCTTGCTGGCCATCCTCGGCTTGCCATACTATATACCCACCTGCTGTCTCAAGTATGGTTTTATATGCCTCCCGTAGCGGGGCATCGTCTTCAACTACAAGTATCGTTGCGTGTTTCTTCATCTTGTCTATAGTGTATTACCTACTTATATTGTAACGCTGTAAACATTTTCACATATCTTTGGGTTTCCTGGGAAGAACGATCTCAAAAATGCTTCCTCTCGGCTCATTGGGCCGGTAGGTGATATCGCCGCCATGCGCATTGATACTCCGCTTGGCCCAGTAGAGTCCAAGTCCTGTCCCGCCCACTTTTGTCGATAGTTCATTTTGAATACGAACAAACTTCTTGAATAATTCCTTTTTGTCACTAATTCCAATCCCCTCGTCTGTCACAACAATCCAAATTGTATCGCCATCATCCTTGAGATCGACAGCAATATTGCCACCTTCGGGTGTATACTTGCTTGCATTATCTAAAATATTTTCAAACACTGTCCTGATAATTTCTGTGTCAACTGTCGCTTCGATGATACGCCTAGTCGGGCGAAAACTAATCATTTGTCGTCTTTTCTTAAAGAGAGATAGATTGTCCCTAATCGTTGTATGAACGAGCTGGGCGAGATCAGTTGGTTCTTTGCGAAAAACTATCTTGCCAGCATCAACCTGTGCCACCTTCAATAGGTCGGTGACGATTCGTAATTGTCGTTCGTTACTTTCTATGGCGCGCTCCAATACGGCATTTTGCTCACTAGTAAGACTTCCTAGAAATCCCTCATGTAGCATACCGAGGTATTGCTTTACAGCAGTCGCCGGTGTGCGCAGCTGATGCGAAGCAATCGAGATAAACTCATCTTTTGAATTGTTTATCTCTACGAGATGCTCAAGATACTGAACGCGTTTTTTTACATACTTTGCCTCATCATAATGTTTGGTGACGTCATCAGTTGATAATATGACACCCACTACATTTCCCTCTTTAATGATAGGAAAATTGGTAGTTGACCAAAGACGACGCTCAAATTTGCCATCCTGACCCAAAATGTCATAGCGAATAACGTTTGGACTATGCGCTCTCGCCGTCACAATACACTGACGAATAGAGTCAATGATCGCATCTGTCCCTTCATCACTTGCCTGATCACCCGAGTAGGGAAAGACCTCTAAGAGTGTTTTGTTTATCACTTGCCTACGCGTCATTCCCACCATCTCACAGAGAGAATTGTTTACCTCAACGATCGTGAAGTTGGGGTCATCACCTAACATGACAAGATAGTGCCCCGGCACTGCGTTAAATAGATACTCATAACTGATCCCCAGGCGTTTTCTCATGCTGCTCCTACTATAGCAAAATGGTCCGTCTTTCTATGACCGGACCATTGCTAGTGACTACCACTTACTAAGCTCGTCGAACAACCTTTAGTAGTGCAAGTAAAATTACCGCACCAAGTATTGCGCTCAGGACGCTCTCGATGTGAAGCTGACCATCTGCAACGTTGACGCCAAAGAAACCGAGTACCCAACCGCCGATAAAGGCACCAAGGATACCGACAACGATGTTTGCCAGTGCTCCCATTTGAGCATCGGTCTTCATAATCATCGAGGCAACCCATCCTGCGACCGCTCCTACGATAATCCATACAATAATACTAAGCATAGTGTTCTCCTTTCATATTATTACTGTGCTTGTATGCCAGTATCATAGCGCATACTCGCAGGTCGAGGATGTAACTATTTTCACTAAAAATTAGAAACGATATGTCAATCGTATAGCTATGCCTTGAGAAGTGTCAGGGTGACATGAAAGGCAGATCCCTTGCCTACTTCACTTGTCACCGATAGCTTGCCACCATGAGCTTGAACTAATTTCTTTGCAATTGATAACCCCAACCCATACCCATGGGTCTGGCCCCGCGACTCATCAGCCCGATAAAATCGTGTAAACAGGTGGCGCTGTGTCTCGGCGCTCATGCCCATCCCCTCATCCCGTACCGTGATTGTAAGATTTCTGCCACGCTGCGTGCTAGTGAGCCATACAGTTGAGGAGTTGGGGCTGTACTTTATGGCATTATCAAGAAAAATAGTCAGTAATTGTACCAGTGCCTGGTGGTTGCCCCGAACTATTACTTGCGGTATCTCATTAATAACAGCGATGTCTTTCTCAAGCGCTTGGTTAACGACAGTCGTTACGGCATCGTCTACCGCCCGAACAAGCTCAACGTGATGTCTGTATTGATCAGCATCTTCTTCCTTCAGTAAGCCAAGCATTGAGTTTGTAAGGTGCTGAAGTCGCACCACGTCCTCGATATTTTCAGCTATCACTTTCTTTGCTTCCTTGAGCGTAAGTTTGGGATTTCTGAGAGCAACTTCATTTGCCGTTGCTAGCGCTGTCAGTGGCGTACGAAGCTCATGACTCGCATCGCTGACAAAGCGTAGCTGCGCCTCCATATTGTCTTCAATTGGTCTGAGAGAACGTTCTGCAAGCAAGTAACTCAGCAGCCCGCCGATAATGAACGTTATCACATTGATGCTCAGTAGCTGCATACTAAGTGATTGGCGAGCGCTCGCAGTCCGCTCGTCAAAAAACGCCTCCATATCTCCATTTCTTTCAGGCAGAGGGGCCGCTGAGCGCGGACGACGATCAAACTCATGAAGTGACGTCGTATAAAAAACGATACTGAACCCGATACTCATTACCATGATGATAGCGAGATACGTCGCAGCAAGACGCACTACATCTTTTTTTAAGTGCTTCATTTCGGGTCCTTAACGATGTATCCAAAGCCCCTTACGGTATGGATGAGGGTAGGTGATGGAAGAAACGGTCTATCAATCTTTGCGCGTAAGTAGTTGATAAATACTTCAACATTATTAGGGAGTATGGTGGAATCAAAGTCCCACACATGTGTCATGATCGATTGTTTACTGACAATTCGGTTTTTGTTTCTCATCAGGTACTCGAGAATTGCGAACTCTTTTGCCGACAGACTAAGTGGTTGTTTTGCCCGAGACACCGTACGATTGACGCTATCGAGAAGGAGATCATCTACCTCGAGAATATTGGCAATTGCCTCCTGTGGACGGCGTAGCAGGGCCCGGATGCGAGCGGTGAGAACATCAAACGAAAACGGCTTGGCAAGATAATCATCGGCACCACTATCGAGACCCTTGACGATATCCCTGCCTTGGTCCTTAGCGGTGAGCATAATAATTGGTGTTTTACAGCCGTCGCTTCGTAACTTTTGCGTCACTTCATAACCATTCATTTCGGGCATCATGACATCGAGGATGATCGCGTCGTAGTCATCAGCGCGCGCGGCATTGTAGCCATCCTCGCCGTCAAAGGCGAGGTCAACCGCGTAACCATCTTGTTCAAGCCCCTGCTTGATAGCTCTGGCGATACGCATTTCGTCGTCGACGACAAGAATCTTCATAGACTCTATTATACCGCCCGTACCATAGACTGCATCTCCGGCCATAGATAATGAACGAGTCGAGTTCCTCTCACGCTTGTCTTTACCCACCAGCTGCCATAGGAGGTCTGGATACTAATGAGTCCTTTTCGTTTGAGATGAGACAGGAGAAGCGCGACCCGTTGACGACTCATGCGAAGGGATTGTGCTAACCCCATTACGTCATCCTCACCGTTTTCGCTGATTTGTTGCAGAATGATTGCTTCGTCGCTTGAGAGAGTTATCGTGCTCTTTTTCATGAGGCTTCTCCTTTTTTATTACTCTGCCATTATAGTGATGAAAAGCTTAGAAAGACCTTAATGCTTTTCATCTATAGCTTGCTTTTTTTGATCACAAGTTATATAATAGTACTACACATGTCCCCTCACGATCGTTCAAAAAAGTTGGCCAAGGAATCGGCTCCACGCACAAGACGTCTCGAGCACAGCGTCATAGATCCATTGACAACAGCGCGTGATATAGGAAGAAGCGCTGCAAACCTTGCCTTTGTGATAGCAAGTTATCCGGTCGAAAAAAGCATCGAGGGTCTGAACAAGACTCAAGAGATTATTTCACAGGTCATTCCCCAGACGGGACCAAAACGTGCAAAATGGCTATCAAAACGCGTCAGACGAGCCGTCTATGGATTCCTCTATCCCGCAGAAGCCGATAACCGCACCCCTTATGAACGTGCTTTGCAGTCGGAGCAGCACCTGACACTTGAAGATGGGAGACGCGTAACGGTGAGAGCTGTTCGAGAGGCAGATCGCGAAACACTGGCCAAACTCTATTCTGAGGGTATAAACCAAGACGATCGCTATATGCGATTTATGGCAATGGTAACCGGCGAGTACGCCGCACGTGAAGTACTGGCTCGCTCATCCCTCGGTGACGATCCTTCACGTTATACAGATATCGTTGGTGTTACTGACGACGGGACCGTCATTGCCCATGCGGGCTACGCGCTCTATGGTGATGCTGACCAAACAGCCGAACCGCATGTTGTGGTTCATAGAGACTGGCGACGAGGAAAAAGAGGGGAAACGGGTGTCGCTGACGGCGTATTTTGTCATACACTGACACTAGCTCAGCTTGATCCTAGAGTGGAGCACTTGGAAATACACACCCATTGCGCCAATTCAAAAGTCCAGAAGTTGATCGATGCCTCTACTCAGTCGATTAACCTACCGACGACGTCAGGATATGACGACAGTGAACGTATCTTTCATGTTGATGTCGCAAATTAAGACGAATGTGCCTTAGTATATGCGATCGACATGGATTGATGTGATGGATTTCCCGTCCGTTACCTTCGTCAAGTGTTCCGAGCCAAAATCACTCTACTGTTTATAGGCCAGTGGGTGGGTACCATCGGGATTCATTGCAACAATCTTTTTGCTATGATGAATGGTCGTCCGTGACTACCACGTCAAGGCATGGTGTTGCTACACTTCCGACCGGCCTTGTATTTATCGAGGCTTCTTTCGCTGATACACCTCTAATTTTTGTTTTCGTACCAATACTTGAGCAAACATCAGGTGCAGTTATGTCAAGCGTCCGAACAATGCCAAACTCAAGAGATGATGACTCAGACAGAGATGCTTTTAGCGACCTGATGCCTGCAGCAGCAGTGTCTACTCTTGCACCCCTTCCGATCATGAGCGTGATTGTATCTACTTGTGTCTCGCTCGACATGACGACATCTCCTTCTATGACATTCACGACAAGAGCATTCGTTGCTGGTAAGTAAACATTTCCCCTTACAACCGTCAATGTGTCGACCGCTGGGCCGTAGATATCCACCGTAGCCAGAGGCACCGTTGAGCAAAAGAGGGGCGTTTTGACGCAGGATGTTGTGGCCGCGCCCACGCGAATTGTGTCACCATCAAGCGTTATGGTTGGAATATTTTTGTAGAGTCCCGGACTATAGGTAATAACGGCTTTGGGTATGCCTGGCGAGACGTGGTACGAGACAACTGGTCCGTCAGCTTCAATCTTTAACTGCTTCTTGCCAGAAAGTGCCGTCATGTCGGTAGTTGGTATGACAGTCTTTTGGTCATATAGACCTCTCTCTTGTCGATAGGTTACATAGCCCATGCCCGCTCCAACACCAAAACAAAGGAGCCCAAGTGTTACTACTGTTACAAGCGTACCGATCAGTCGTTTATTGTGTTTTGCAGTCAAAAGCATATAGGCAATCACCCAACAGAAGAAGACAAACAGTAGTCCAGCCGCAGCGATTAATCCACCATATAGCCAATAGATTCCATCGAGACGAGCATCTGTATCGATGAGAACATGCCAAATAACCATGACGACACTCATTGCTGCTATCACGCCTACGGCCACAGCAGCAATACCCGATATAATACGTAGACCAGCGAGCAGGGAACCGGCCGTCTCACTTCGAGGCGACCTATTGTCACTCTCGTCTTGAATCGATGCGAGAGTGACTGGCCTACCCGCCATCTGAAGGCGATTGGCAGCTGTCCGAGAAACAGGAATTACCACCCAGGCAGCGATGTAGGCAAGAATCATCATGCCAGCACTCATGACGGCTGCCAGGATGAACGCCAGTCGGATCCAGACGACGTCGACACCAAAATAGGCTGCGAGGCCAGCGCAGACCCCCGCTACCATTGCACTTGATGAGTCACGCATCAGCCGCTTCTCGCTTGCTATGGGCGCTACGGGTGCGATGTCGGGAGTATTCTCACTATCAGTGAAATCGTTTGGGTCGCCAAGCTGCGCTTTGACTGCGTCAATGTCTTTAGTGCCAATGACCTTCTCGCCACTGATATCACGATCAGTCAGCAGCTCTACGATGCGAGCCTCAATCTCACGCATTGCATCAGCATCAGCACCAAGAGATTTTTTGATGGCGCCGAGATACACCTCAAGGTCTTTTTTTGCCTCCACCTCAACGTTGTAGGGAAATGAGGCGAGGGAAATACGAGTAATTTCTTTCATATCGTTCCTTATAATTTCTTTAATGTTGTGTGGAGCAGCTCAATATCCGTTTGCATGACGCGAGTGACATCGCGTCCGTAGTTGCTCACTCTGTAATATTTTCGCGGTGGCCCCTGTTCGCTTTCTTGCCACTCGTGAACTAGCAATCCATCTCGCTGAAGTCGGTTGAGAAGCGGATAAATTGTTCCTTCTACTACGACAAGCTCAGCCGCCTGAAGTTCTTTGATAATATCGCTCGTATACTTGGGTCGATGCGAACAAACTACCAGCACACAGTAGGCAAGAAAACCTTTGCGCAATTGGGTTGCGAGTGACTCGGCATATTCTTCGGCAGATTTCATTTTATACCTGTAGTCTGTGTGACTATTATGTTTTATATAGTTCTATGTTATACAAGGTACCTTGACATGTCAAGTCTATTAGACCCCCTTTTGTCATTTGCTATACTAGAGCTATATACGTTAACGTCAGGAAAGCCTTATGGACACGCAACCCCTCCCCTCGCCCTCTATTGATTCACCAGGTGTATCACCGCCTCTTGGTTCCACGATCTCTCTTCTTGACAGTTTCGATATCGATCATTTACCAGATCTTGATACCGTCGTAATGGGTGCACTTGAGTTATTTGAACAACAACCACTCCCCACCCTTAACCTCTCGCACTATCACCACCCATTGGTCGTTGGATCAGGCAATGCTGAAGCAACCGGCCGCATTATCTTCGACAAGAGCCAGGCGGTATTTGCGAGTGAAAGTAACTACCTTGATACGCTTAGGACAATACCCGAGATTGACGGTGTTGTCGTACTGTCAGCATCGGGTAGCAAACACGCACCCGCTATCGTTGAGGCAGCGAGAGCCGCTCATAAACCCGTGACGCTCATTACCAATACCCCTAACTCACCCGCACATGCCAGTCTCGACCTTAGCCAAGCTGAGCACGAGTACGTTTTCCCAAAAAATCGCGAACCCTACACCTACAACACATCAACCTACATGGGTATGATCCTAGGAAGTACGCATGAAGATCCTGCGGTGATCCGCCGATTTATCAACGAGCGTATCGCCACAATCGAATTTCCAGATTTTGGTAGCTATGACAAATACTACTTAATTGTTCCGCCGCAATTCCATGGCATCAAACGGATGCTCGAAATAAAGTTTATCGAGTTGTTTGGCAGAAATATCGCTCGAGATATCGAAACGAGCGAGTATGTGATCCATGCGACAACAGTTGCACCAGCCCGAGAACTATTCATTTCCTTTGGTGAAACAAACTCAACGTGGGGAGATCCACAAAATCGACTCACCATTCCCCTGCCTGACGGTGCAGGCTACGGTGCAATGATGGCAGTTGGCTACTACATTGTTGCCCAGATCCAAAAGGCCCACCCTCAATATTTCAAGGATAATATCGTCGAGTATACAAAGAAGGTTTCGGAACTATTTGGCAGAGAGATTACTGCTATTGTCGATAAATAATCGCAAGGCTGCTTTGCACACGCATCACTGCCCGTTGTCCTACAAGCCACTCATCGACTGCCCGCGCAGCACCGGGAAGTGCCTCATTTGCATAATCATCGACGATAATCACTGCGCCGGAAACCAGTCGAGGTGTGATGAGCATGAGCGACTCGCGGATTGACTCATAGTAATCGCCGTCTAAAAAAGCAAATCCAACTGTCTGCGGAATGTGAGATTGTTCCAGATCATGAAACCAACCTTTGTGTATGCGCGGCATCACTAGACCGGCTTTTTTGAATTGTGCGAAAAACTCTTTTTTGTGTGCTAGAAGCTCGCCAGTGATAAAGTGCTCACCGACACTGCTCTGATCCCACCTCCCCTTCGGTGGTAACCCCTCAAACGAATCATAGACATGAAACTCTCGCTTGTCCTCATAACAATCAAGAAGACGGCGAATAAATAATGAGGTGGTACCTCGATAGCAACCAAACTCGACCACGGCACCTGTTTTGCCACGAGAAATATAGTGTTCAAGCTCGCCTAGTATGACCTGTAACTCACCAGCAGTAATCTGGTCAGAGATGAGTGGATACTTCCGTATAAGCTCCGCTGTTTTCACGCCGCGCGCCACTGATTCATCAACAGAATAATAGCGATCAGAATGATAACGGCAACAATAACGACGAGTGCCTCCAGTATAGTAAAGCCTCCGTGGGCTGACGATCGACGACCTATCATGTTCTCTGGTATTGTAGCACGAAACAGTGGTAAAGCTCATGCTTTTTCGGTATACTTAGGAGTAGAGAGGGAAAAAGTAGCCAGTGACCACCAGTAACGTACCGCGCCTCCGTGTTTTTGGTATGCTCGCCATCCTATTTGGAGTGGTTTTGCTGGCTGTGCCCCAAGTGTTTGCGCTTACCCCTATTTCACAGGGCTATTCAGCGAGTGAGCAAATCCCCATCGGCTCGATTGTTAGTCTCAAGAAAGATACGACCGATGAAGTAATCCCAACGACAACCCAGACTTCTGACACAATGATTGGTGTAGTTATCAACGCCGATAACTCTCTACTCACGCTTAGTAATGGCGCGAAAGCCCAAGTGCAAATCGCAACCAGTGGAGTCGTACCGGTCATCGTATCTGATATCAACGGTGATATCAATCAAGGAGATCAAGTCACCGGCTCACCAATAAAAGGTGTCGGTATGAAGGTCAGCACCAACGCAAAAGTTGTCGGCATTGCGCAGGGCGCTCCTGTCTATGATTCAACGAAACATGAATATACTGACGAGCAAGGCAAAAAACAATCGATGCGTCTCGGCCAAGTCCCGATGCTTGTCAGCGTTGGGTTTTATACCAAATCACCAGACAAGACGATTATTCCCCAGACGTTGCAAAATATCGCTAACTCAATTGCCGGGAGAAGTGTTAATTCCTTACCAATCATCATCAGTGCAATCATCTTCATTGTGACACTTATCATCGTGGTAAGTATTATCTTCTCGATGATTCGGAGTTCGATTATTAGTATCGGACGCAACCCTATGTCGCAGTCAGCTGTCTGGCGGGATGTCATCCAGCTATCGGGCTTGGTGCTTGTTATCCTGGGGGTTGCGGTGGTGGCAATTTACATAATACTGACGAGGATGTAGGGTGGGATTCGATACGATACTTCAGCCATTTCTGATCGCCAACGTCTTTATCATCGGAGTCGTTGTTGCCCTCGCTGTGAGCAATGCGTGGGCGCATTTTCGTCCGCAAAATAGCCGAGAAAAAAAACATGTGAACACTATGCTTCTCCCCGCCGACACGCGCGCTCGTATTCTCAATGAAGCCGAGGAAGCGTACCATCGAATCGTCGCAAAAACCGCTGTCCAGCTCGAGGAAAACTTGGCTTCGACGACGAAATCACTCGGTGAACACTTGGACAAGCTAGGATCAACACTCGTCAACGATGAACTAAAACGCTACCAAACCGAGCTCGACGAGCTGCGTTCACGTACTCAAGGTGCTATCGGAAAAGCCGAAACTGAAATCAACCAGCACCAAATAGATGTAAAGGCAAAACTACTTGAGCGTCAAAATGAGATTGACAGCAAACTTGCCGAAGATGAACAAACGCTACGAGCTGCGCTAGTGGAGCGTCAACACCAGCTCGAAACAGAGTTCATAGAACGTCAAAACGAATACGCCACAAGGCACGCTGAGCTAGAGGCAAAGCTGACTGAACACCAGACGCAGCTCGAAGCGATCCTCAAAGAGCGCGAAGAAACGCTTGCCGAGCACCAATCGCGTCTTGACCAAGAAATCACTGACCGCCAAGAACAATACCAACGTCGGCAAGCTGATCTAGATGCTAGACTCGAGCAGGACATGGAAAAAAAGCGTCAGTTCTTGACCTCCCAGCTTGACACCAAGCTCTCGGATAGCGTGACAACCTTTCTTGTCGAGACACTTGGTCAACATGTCGACCTAGGAGCCCAAGCTACCTACCTAACAACTCTCCTAGAGGAGCACAAGGCTGAGCTTATCAAGGGAGTGAACGATGAATTGTAAGTTACCGACATCAGTCAGCTCGCCGAGCGACGTCGCAAGTCTCATTCTGGAAGTTCGTGACTACGCAACTTGGTACCGTCAATACGCGGTGGCAAGTAAAGTAAAAGTTGACTACCGCACAACCCAACCCGAGCTAACCCCTACGGCAAGCGCTGTCATTCGAGATTGGGCAAAAGATGAGCCGTTATCACCACAACGCCTCGACCAGTTGATTGAAGAGCTAGAGACAATCGCTGCCGAGGCACCGGTCATTACCCTTACCCTCGCCGCTCCTGCACCTGCTGAAATTAAAAAAGCACTGGTGGGCTGGTGTCGTACCAATCTGAACGCATCAATGCTAGTAACGTTTCATTTTAATTCCACCTTACTCGGTGGCATGGTAGTTCGCTATGGCAGCCGCATCTACGATTGGTCGTTTCGTCGGTCTATCATGGAACATCGCCACCGTTTGCCGGAGATTATCAGCAATGTTTGACAATACCACTTTTCAAGCCCTCGTTGAGGCAGGTAACCTCACTGGCGAAGTCGTCGCTATCAACCGATTTATCGTTGAAGTAAAAGGACTCGAAGGAGTCAGGATTGGTGCTCAGGTGTTGTTTGATGATGGTCAGCGCGGTATGGTCCGCGAGGCCTACGGTGACCGCGTTATCCTCTATAACATTGACAGTGAGTTGCTGATGCTGGGTGCTTTAGCCGTTGTTGAGCATGACATGCTCGAAGTGCCGGTGGGTCCGGAGTTAATCGGGCGCGTTATCACTCCCATGGGACTTCCCCTCGATGATCTAGGGCCTATTACCACCGCACAGCAATCTGGTATCTTTAATCTTGCACCGGGCATTATGGACCGCAAAATGCTTGATGAGCAGCTTGCCAGTGGTGTCACTGCGGTAGACAGTTTCTTTCCCATTGTCCTTGGCCAGCGTATCGCAATCTTGGGAGATAGTAAGTCTGGTAAATCGACTTTTTTGAGTCAGTTGACAGCAAACCAACAAGGCACCGACCGAATCGTAGTATACGTGCTGGTCGGCAAACGAAAAGTTGATATCGAACGACTCCTGCGCGACCTGCGAGAGTCCGGTGCTATGGAGCATACGATCGTCGTGCTCGCCAATATTTTTGACTCTCTAACGCAAAGCTACCTTGCACCCTACGCCGCCTGTGCAATGGCAGAATACCTCTGGTATGGAGGGCAAGACGTCATTATTATCTACGACGACCTCTCTGGTCATGCAGAGGCGTACCGTCAACTTTCACTCTTGCAAGAAGTTGATCCGGGACGCGACTCGTATCCGGGAGATATCTTTTATACTCATTCTAGCTTGCTCGAACGCGCCGGCAAGCTGCTGACAAACGGCAAGACCCTCACTTCATTACCTGTAGTGCTGACCCCAAACGATGATATTACCGCCTACCTGAGCACTAACATTATGTCGATTACTGATGGACAGATCATCTTTGACTTAGGATATTTTCGCAAAGGTATCCGACCCGCTGTCAATGCCGGGTTGTCAGTGTCCCGTGTCGGTGGACAGGCTCAGACAAAGCGTCAAAAGCAACTTTCCACCGCACTTTTCAAAGCACTTGCTCGCTATCATCAGGCCGACGAGTTCTCACACTTTTCAAGTCAGCTAAGTAAGGAAACAAAAGTCGATCTCACCCGTGGGAAGCACCTTTATGCTGCCTTACAGCAACCGCCCGAACAACTCTTTTCACTCCTCGAACAACAACTGATGCTTGAGACTATCATGCTGCCTGAAGACGACCGATCGATTGATATCGCTAAGCTCAAGGAAGCGGTAAAAGGGAAGGTGCTTCCTGACGAGGAGAGCTACACGCCCACCGAAGAGGAGCTCCTCGAACAGTTTGGCGCCCATGTAGTAAGCGAACAACCAGCTCCAACCGTCGAAGAACCAGCCGTTACACCTGACAAAAAACCTGCTAAAGCTCCTAAAAAGGAGAAACGCTAATGCGCCGAGCTAATGTCGTCGAAAAGGATATGGCGGGGATTGGTACCCTTAAAGATCTTACAAATGTGTTTGAAAGCCTCGCCAGCACACAGGTGGCAAAAGTAAAGAATAAGGCACAGCTCAGTCAGCAGTTCTTTAATCTCCTTTGGAAACGCTATACTGCCATCCGGGTCGATCCCAAAAAACGCATTACGAGTCGCAGTGATAGCGACAATGGGCGCAAAGTCCTCATCCTGATTAGTGCTGAGGCGGGACTATCGGGTGATCTTGATATGCGTATGATCGAAACAATGCAACAAGAATATGACCGCGGCTCAACCGATATCATCGTGCTCGGTAGCCACGGTGCCAACCAACTGACGCAGCGCGGTATCCCGTATGTGCGCTTTTTTCAAGTACCTGAAAGTGATAGTTACATCAATGTTAGCCCAATTATTGAGGCAATTCGTCCCTACCACGAGATTGCCGTGTATTACGAGGAATACCTTTCGCTTGGCCAGCAGGAGGTACGACGTATCGACTTGATCAGTCACATGAAAGATATGAGCGAGGATGCAGAGGAAGGCATTATGACTGATCTCGATACAATCTTTGAGCCTTCGCTCGATGAGATTGCCGATCAGATGGAATCAACGATGATGAGTCTAGCGCTATCTCAAACGATCCTCCAATCTGGCCTTGCGCAAGCAGCCAGCCGATTTAACGCTATGACCGTTGCCGAGGATCGTGCCAGTGAGTTACTTGGCGACTACAAGCTCGAATACCATCGTGCGAAGCGCTCCGAAAGCGACCGTCGCCTACGCGAAGTACTCGTCAGTATCAAAAAGAAGCGCCGCGAAGCACAAGGAGGGCGCAGATAATGGAAGTAGCCGATATCACTCACGAGTATGTAGGAACAATCTCCACCCTGCGTGGACTGACGATTGAAGTCCAGCTCGTCGGCTCATCACGCCCCGAAGTCAAGGAGCTGTTGTCAGTTGAAGCTCACCCAGAAGTATTCGTTGAAGTCAATTTCTTTCGCGGTAATAAAGCCATCTGCCTCAATCTCAATAACGACCCAGTTGTACGCTGTGGCCAAAAGCTCTACCGAACGCACAGCAAAGTAACGGTACCTGTCGGTGCAGCAACACTAGGGCGTGTCTTTAATGCTCTGGGAGAACCACTCGATAAAGCAGCTTCCATCGCCGAAAATCGTCGTCCCATATCGATTCCGACTGGCACAAAGAGTTACCGCAGTAGCGCCAAGCTTGAACTACTAGAAACCGGCCTCAAGGTAATTGATTTTTTGACGCCCTTTGTCAAGGGACGAAAGATTGGCGTCATCGGTGGTGCTGGCGTTGGTAAGACGGTGCTCACCATGGAGATGATCCATAACGTCACGCAAACAAAAAAAACAGCCGAAGGCCAGGACGAATCCAGTAAATCACTTTCTATCTACTGCGGAGTTGGTGAGCGTATTCGTGAGGGAAATGAACTCTACGAAACACTAAAGGATACCGATGTACTCAAGAACACCGTCATGTTCTTTGGTCAAATGGACGCAACCCCCGCCATCCGTAGTATGGTGGGGCCGGCCGCCGCAACAGCCGCTGAGTATTTCCGAGACGAAGAAGGCAAAGATATTTTGTTCTTCGTCGACAACATCTATCGACATGTACAGGCGATGACTGAGCTCAGCACCAACCTCGGTCTTATTCCGAGCGAAGGTGGCTATAGCCCAATGGTGTTTAGTGACCTACGTCGACTCCAAGACCGCCTCAGTTCCACGGAACAAGGTACTATCACCAGTGTGCAGGCAATCTATGTGCCAGCCGATGACCTGTCGGACCCGGCGGTACAGGCAATCAGCCAACAGCTCGACTCGGTGCTCGTGCTAGATCGCTCGATTGCCGAGCAGGGTATTCGACCTGCCGTCAATCTCCTCAAGACGACGAGCTCACTCCTCACTCCGAGTATCGTCGGTGAACGCCACTACCGACTCGCCGAAAGGGTCCAGGCCATTATGCAAAAATACGATAGTCTCAAAAACATTATTGCGATTGTCGGTGAAAATGAGCTGAGTCCAGCCGACCGCGCTGACTACCAAAATGCAAAAAAACTCATTCAATTTTTTAGCCAAAACTTTGCCGTAGCCGAAAAGTTCTCGGGACACCCAGGCGAATACTATACCCTAGAGGAAACCCTCTCTGGCATCGAGGCCATCTTGGCGAGTGGAGTAAGTACCCCAGGCAGCAATGCTGCTGAGGCCGCACCCCAGGAGCCTCAGGCTGAACCCACCGCCAAACAGGAAGGTTCATGAGCGAGCCCACGCCACAGACGCCACTTGCGGTCATCGCTAGAGCACCATTTCATATTTACTACGAAGGCTCTGCCTTTAGCGTGAGTGCAAAAAACCGCGTTGGTCCCTTTGATATATTGCCCGGACACGCCGATTTTTTTAGTATGCTCGTCCCCTGTACGATCACCATTGATACGGGCACCGAGCAGCTTTCATTTGAGATCTATAGCGGCATGCTGACAGTTCGAAGCGACCAAGTCCTCCTGTTTGTCAACATGTAGGTTACTGCGTCACGACGTAATCAAAGGCAAACCCGCCCGGGGGCAAGGCTTCTGCCGTGCTAATCGAAAAACCGTTTGAGGTACGGTTGACATAAAACCCATTGACCGCACGACCAACCGGACTCACTACAACATGAGGGGTAGTAGCATATTTAGTTTGAAAGCTAAGATTCACCAGCGTTCCCCCGCCAGCATTTATCCCGGTGTTGATCGCAATAGTACCAGAGGTGTCATTGCCGCTAATCGAGACTGTCCCGTTACTGCCCGCTCCTGACCCTGCACTCACCGACGGTGCTGCTCCGGTGGTAATCAAGTGTCCAGCAACGGTCAGCGTATTGACCTGAAAGTTGCGCACCGATAGCGCCCCACCGATGGCCAAACTGCCGACCACATTTACGTTATTGTTGACCGTTACCAATTGGTCGACAGTCAACTGGCCCTGAATCCGGGTTGTGCCGGCAACAGCGAGCTCCTTTTGTAATTTGAGTGAGATCATGGTGCCGTCACCATTGACGCTCAGCTGTGAGGCAGCTACCGTACCGGCCTGAACCTTTGATAGGTTGGCCGCCGACGCTGTCAGTGTGTTATTTAGATTGAGCTGACCGGACATACTGACATCACCCGCCACAGCAACCTTGCCATTGAACTTGGTGTTTGGTCCAATCGTCAGGACGGTCTCGGCACCGCCACTAGGGTTACGATCAACACCAAGTTTATTCAGCGCGTCCAGATTTACCGTAACGTTTTGTTGTGCCGCAGATGCTGCATCAGCTTGGCCTTTCATTAGAAAGGCGATAACGACTGCATTCAAGATCAAAATAACCGCCACGACAGTGAGGCCGATGAAGGTTGCTTTGTGACTCGGCCGATACATACTCCGACGCGGCGCAGAATCGGTACTAACCGCAGGTGCAGCCGATACCTGTGTATCGACGGTTGCATCAAGAGAGGAAGTCTGAACGGTCAAAACTTCGGGGCGCGGCGCGCTCGTTCCCTCTTTTTGGTCTTCGGTCATCAGGAGTCCCCTAGTATCATTATCTCTGTTTTTCCACCATTATCTGTTCATCAGTATAGCCTTTTAGCCAGTAACTTGCAAAATACTCATGCTTCAGAAACAATAGACACTATGGCAGGACGAATTAACAGCTACGGAGTGTTGGGGCTAGTTGTTGGCTGTGTGCTTCTTTGTTCTAACTATGTCTCTGCTGAGACACTACAGTCGAACAATTATCGCTTCGATGAATCAACACTCGGAGCAGGCGGACTCAACCAGTCGACCTCAAATAGCTACGCCGGCTCGGGTGCCTACGGTGATATTGGTGTAGGAGAGTCTGCATCCAACAATTATCAGATACGAGTCGGAACACCGACGACTCCTGATCCTACCCTTACTATCGAACTACTCTCGACAAATGCTAACTTTGGCGTTCTCTCGCCTACCAGTGCTGCAACAGCGACAGCGTCATTTTCGGTGATTAACTACACAAGCTATGGTTACGCGGTACAGCTGACTGGCAGTGCGCCGACAAATGGCGCTCACTCGATAAGCGCGATGGGTACCACGACTGTTTCACAGCCTGGCATTGAGCAGTTTGGTGTCAATCTTGTTGCCAATACCTCTCCCGTATCTTTCGGTGCAAACCCAGATAATGGCCAGTTCGGCTACGGTCAAGTTGGTACGGGAGCTGGTGATACCACGTACTCTACCCCTAATCAATTTCACTACGCCAGTGGTGATATCATCGCCAGTGCCCCCAAAAGTTCTGGCAAAACTATCTATACCCTGAGCTACTTACTGAACGTTGCTGGTATTACGCCAGGTGGCCAGTACGCCAGCAACCAGACAATTATCGTCACCGGAACCTACTAAAAGTCCTAAAAAGTTGTTGACATGCTATCTTGCTCATGCTATTATCTCTTGTAGAAACCACCATAAAACAAAAAAATCACCACAATGAAAAAACAACTCACCACCACACTACCACGCGCCTTAGGCGTGTTTATGCTTGTCGCGGCTTTTGTCGTACAAGCAGCTTTCCTACCAACTAACTCTGCCTACGCTTCGCAGATTACGACGCGTACACTCACATTACTTGCTGGGGATAACAACACCCTCGGCATCAACGGTGGTTCTTTGCCTGGTCGCCTTGTACGCCATAAGTTCACCTTTACGCTACCTACTGCGGCGAGCATCGGCGCGGTCCAATTCCAATACTGTACAACTGCAGCCGACGTTGGTGCAGCCACGTGCGTCCCTCCTACAGGACTCGACACGACGACCGGTACTCTCGACGGAGCGACCGTCGGACTGACCGGACTCACTGTCGTACATGATTCGGCAAACGTCTTTCACGTTACCCGTGCACCAGGGGCGACGCAGGCCCTCGCGGCAAACACTGCTGTCACCATTCAGCTCAATAACATCACTAACCCTACTGACATCAACAAAACCTTCTTTGTGCGTATTGCTAGCTTTGGCAGCTTCGATGCAACCGGCGCGTCAACCGACAAAGGAACTGTCGCTGCCAGCACGACAAATGCCATCGATCTATCTGGAGTTATGCCCGAATCACTCGTCTTTTGTACGGGCAAGACGATAGGCCTCACCTCCGGCGTGCCTGACTGCGCCACAGCTGATCTAACGCGATTACCTTTAATCAGCTCTTCTCTCCTGTCGACACCGCCTCTGCAACATCACAGATGGCAGCCAGTACAAACGCCGGTTCTGGGTATAGTATTACCGTCAATGGCCCAACTCTAACTAGTGGTAGCAACACCATCCTCCCTATGAATGTGGCTGCTGCTAGTGCACACGGAATCAGCCAGTTCGGCCTCAATCTTCGCGCCAATACGACAACAACTCCCGGCTTTCCGTTTGGAACCGATGTCGCTCCTGCGTCCAATACAACCAACTACCGAGCAAAACCACTTGCGGGCTACGATACTGCCGAGACATTCAAGTACGTCGATGGTGACCCAGTTGCCGAGAGTTCCGACGGAGGGACCCTTGGTGCCACCGACGCCCAAATCTATACAGTTAGCTATATCGCAAACGTACCAGGTAGCCAAGCCGCCGGAACCTACTCTACCACCCTAACCTATATTTGTACTCCGACCTACTAGTCCACCACGTGGCAGCTAGCCCATACCGCGCTACGGTGATTTGCGCGGTATTGCTAGTTATCCACACACCATTAGTGTTGACCGCTCGTTTACGCTTATGATACAGTAGTTCATATGAGAAGTGTGAGGGGAAAACTTTATCTTTTGTGTGGACTCTTGGTATTTGCGAGCGTCGCCTCTATCTACCAGGCACCTGCCGCTAACGCCGCTCAGATCACCGTTCGTAGTCTTCAGCTCATCGGCGTAGGTACTACCGGTGGATCACTTGCTGGTGGCACTGTTAACCACAAGTTTGCATTCACCATCCCTGGTGGTAACACTGTTGGTTCAATTAAGTTTGAATATTGTACGGTTGCGCAAGTCACGGCCTGTGTCATGCCCACCGGCCTCGTTACCACAGGAGCAACCTACGGTGGTGAAACAGGTGTGACCGGGTTTTCACTAGTGAATACCACCAACGGTGCCCCGTATATTACCCGTACTGCTGCTGCCGTGGGAACGAACGTCGCCGCTACGTATACCCTCAATAGTGTTGTCAACCCTACCGCTGTTAATACCACGTTTTTTGTCCGTATTTCTACCTACACCTCAACCAATGCAACCGGTTCACCGCTCGATACTGGTAGTGTTGCGGCCAGCACAGCAAACCCCATCGTTCTCCAGGGCGTGATGCCTGAGAGTCTTGTCTTTTGCACAGGTGCGACTGTCACTGTTGACTGTGTCACCGTGACTAACCCAACGATTAACTTCAACCAGCTCTTTAGCCCAACTGATACCGCTACCGCCACGTCGCAAATGGCGGCCAGCACAAATGCCACCACTGGCTACTCGATCACTGTCAACGGTCCAACCCTCACCTCTGGGTCAAACACGATACCTGGTATGACTACAGCTGCTGGAATAACCAGAGGAAAAAGTGAATTTGGTATGAACCTTAAACTCAACACTACCGCAACTTCAACAGTAGCCGTTGGTGCTGAGGTTACTCCTACTCCGGATGGGACAGATCTGCGTGGCCAGGCACAGACTGGCTACAACACCGTTGATCAGTTCAAATTTGTCACCGGGGAAACGGTTGCAGCGAGTAACAATGGCGGCGCCGGTCCAACAAATGCCCAGCTATACACCGTTTCATACATTGTCGATGTCGCTGGTAACCAGCTATCGGGCACTTATACCACCACATTAACCTATATTTGTACCGCTACTTACTAAGCTTATGAAACGATTTCTTGCCATCACACTCACCGTCATCTGCCTCGTCGTTGCCACAGCGTTCTTTGTATTGCCACACACCGCAAACGCCGCTCCCAATGATGGTGGTCAGGCGCTGGAAATCGCACCGCCAGTTCTTAATCTCACGGCAAATCCAGGTGATGTCATCAATGCACAGATTGCCATCAGGGACGTCTCGCCACTTCCACTGATTGTTTCGAGCCAGGTAAACGATTTTATAGCCGATCCGAATAGTGAGAACGGAAATCCGAAAACACTTGTCGATACTACTGAAAAAAGTCCTTACTCGATTATCGACTGGGTGTCACCGCTTCCCCAAATGACACTAAAGTCAAAGCAAATCGAAAACCTCCCCATCAAGATAACGGTACCAAAAAACGCAGCTCCAGGAGGCTACTACGGTACGATCCGATTTACCGTCAGCCCACCAGATATGAAAGAAACTGGGGTATCGCTAAGTGCGAGTTTAGGGGCGCTCATCATGATCCGCGTCAACGGCGATGCAAATGAGAAACTGTCGCTCCAAGAGTTTTATGTTAGTAAGACTGGTGAAAAAGGCTCAATATTTGACTCTGTCCCTCTACAATTTACTGAGCGAATCAAAAATGAGGGGAATGTCTTTGAGCAACCACGAGGCAATATCATCATCAAGGATATGTTCGGAAATATCACTGCAAATGTCAATGTCAATCTTGAGAATCGAAATGTACTCCCCAACTCAACCAGACGCTTTGAGCAGCCATTTGATGAGTCTGCCCTCGGGAACCGATTTATGTTCGGTTACTATACTGCAGAGTTAACTCTTAGCTACGGAAAGAACCAGACCCTCACCTCACGATTGTCATTTTGGATCATCCCGTGGAAACTCATCCTTGGTATACTCATCCTACTCGCTGTACTTATCTTTGTAGGACGTATCATGATCAAACGATACAATGAACGCCTACTCGGCAAGTCACGTAGCCGCTCTCGACGACGCTAAGCACTAGCGGTATGTATGAAATGATGCTACAGTATAGCTATGCCTGCATGGGTAAAGATTAGTGAACATAAACACACCGGTAAACTACGCTCCCACGAACACACCTCGTACGTGTTCTTAGGTATGTTGCTTTTTGTGGTAGGCTTTGCTCTCACTTCGTTTACGAGTTATGCCTACGTGGGACACGGACCAGGCGCTGGTTCGGTCGGTATGAGTGGTGTCGTCGCGGGCAAACCGCCGACATCGGCCGCACACATTACCTCGCCTACCGACGGACAGCATTTTAGTACGACACCGATCACCGTCAAGGGTACTTGTCCGACCGATAGTCTGGTAGAGATTTTCAAAAATGACATTTTCGCTGGTTCAACTCCCTGTACTACTGACGGCAGCTTTAGTCTGGAGTCAGACCTCTTGATCGGTGCAAATGTTGTGTATGCAAAGGTCTATGATGCTCTCAACCAAGCGGGGCCTGATTCAAATAAAATTACCGTCTGGTACGATGTACTCGGTATACAAGGTGGAATATTGACCTCACTCAACTTTGGCGGTAACCAGCTACTCATCAATACTGATGCAATTTTTCGAGGAACATTTCCCAATCAGGAAATGACAATGCCCATCGATATTATCGGAGGACGCGCACCATATGCAGTAAATATCCAGTGGGGAGATGGTACGAATAAGGTTGTTTCTCGCACCGACAATCAAACATTTCGGGTTGGTCACGTATACGAAAAGGCTGGTACCTATCAGCTTTCACTTCAGGCCACCGATGCCGACGGCCGTGTCGCATTTTTGACGGTCGCTTCAATCGTAAACGGTCAGCCTCCTGTCGCCGAAACCACGACACCCTCAAAATCTGTGACAGATAACCTGTTATTATTGTGGCCGCTGTACGCCGCTACCTTTGCTGTTGTCATCAGTTTTTGGATCGGTGAATGGCGAGAAAAAAGGATGCTCGCCAAGCACCATTTGCTGATTCTTGATCAAAACGTCTAGCATGATAAATGCCTCTTGCATTTATTAGCATAAGCGTGTATCATAGGGTTGTAAAACCTATGTGTGAGACAAAAACGGCTTTACAGCACTAAAACAAAATAACAGCGTTTTCTAATAAAAAACCACCCAGCACCTTCAAGGTACCTCTTTTGCTTTGATGGCGTATTCTCACTAGGCTACAAAAACAAAAGTCCACCAGGTCAAAAAACAAACATGCCAGTAACTATCTTTCGTGCGTTAAGCCGATCACTATTGGGCGCCCTTTTTGTGGGCGTGTTTGTCGTATCTGGAATTATAGGAGTGGCACCTCAGACAGCGCATGCTGCAACCGGTATTAACCAACAAATGAACTTTCAAGGCCGACTGCTCAACGCTCAGGGTGCAGTAGTCCCTGACGGCTACTACAATATCCAGTTCAAGATCTACCAGGATGGTACCGGTACCACCGCAGGAAACCCTGGTGGAACCCTCAAGTGGACAGAGGATTGGCTCAACACCGCTGGAAACGGTGTCCAGGTCAAAAATGGCTTTATGTCAGTACAGCTTGGAACAATCAACCCCTTTGGTAGTCAAGTCGACTGGAACCAAGACACGCTGTGGCTGAGCGTGAATATTGGCACTACCAACACTACCTGTACGCCATTTAGCTCCTGTGGTGGTGATGGAGAAATGGTACCAATGAAGCGTCTTGCATCTGTTGCCTACGCGATGAATGCAGGCTCGCTCGGTGGGTTGACGGCAAGCGGATTTATCCAAAACACCACCATGCCCCAATCGGCAAATATTGCCGTTCAGAGTGCGAGTGCGGGTAGTGTTGGTGCAGTAGTACGGGGGGCATCATCTCAATCAGTAGATCTCTTTCAACTCCAGGACAGCAGTGGCAACGTTAACGCATCTTTTAACAATACAGGGAACCAGCTAACACTTGGCCGCATAAGCACCTCGGGTACAATTGCTCAAGGGAAACTAGTGCTAAGTGACGGTACCCTCGATGGCTTTGGGCTAACGCTCCAAACCGGTACCTTAACTGATAATCGTACGATTATTTTGCCAAACTCCAGCGCACCCACTGATACGATATGTTTACAGACACTTGGCAACTGTAACAACACTGTTGCTACCCGCACCGTTAGTACAAGCGCAAGTGGTGGCGCGAGTGGCGCAATAGCGAGCCTTAGGCCGACGGGTACTGATTATATCAATACCAGCACTACTAACGCTGAAGCCACTATCAATAGCGCCATTACCTCACTTGGCAGCAGTGGTGGTGTTGTGCATTTGATGGAGGGAACTTACATCGTCAGCGGGAGTATCAATATCCCAAACAATGTCAGTCTATCTGGTACCGGAGCCGGAACCGTCATTAAGACAGCGAACGGGGCGAATATCAGCGTCGGTCTACTCCAAAACAGCGATCAAACCAATGGTAACAATCATATTACTATAGAAAACCTCAAACTCAATGGTAACAAGTCGAACCAGACATCTGGCACCGGAACTGGCATAAACTTTGTCAAAGTTGGTAGTGATTCAACCGCTGTCGGGGCGCATATAGCGAATGTATGGGTTGAGAACTTTAGGGACGTAGGGATAATTCTCAACAACTCTTCGCGCTCGACTATTACAAATGTTTCTTCGCACACAAACGACAACAATGGTCTCGGTCTGCAGGCAACGAGCTATACGACCGTTTCGGGAAGTGTCTTTTCAGATAACACTAACTCAAACAGTTCAGGCATCACGCTCAGCGTTACCTCGTTCAACAACACCATTACCGGCAATACCTTGGCTAACAATGGAGTGGCAGGGCTCGTATTAAGTGGTAACTCATACGGTAACACGGCAACGGGTAACACGATGAACAACAACATCGGTCAAGGTCTGAGCATGATCAACACGACCGACAACGTCATAACCGGCAACACGATGAAGAGTAACGGTATACATGGTATTCGAGTCAATGCGTCCTCAGGAAACGTTATCTCTGGCAATAATGTCGCTGATAACGGGCAGGTGACCACGTCATCTGACGCGATTTTCCTCCTTTCGGGTTCACTTTCGAACACCATCACGGGCAACAAACTTAGTGACACCGCCGGTACGGGATACGCACTAGAACTACAGGCGGGTGCGAACACAAACACGATCGGCGGTAATCTCTTGACCTGGAACACCGCAACACCCATCACCGATTCTGGTACCGGCACTATCTACCAAAACCAAACCGACAGCAGTGGAAACCTCAAAAACAGCACCGGTAAGACCAGTGGCTTTTTCCAAAGCAATGACGGCACCAACAATACCGATGCAACCGTCATCCTCAAAGTTCAGGGAAGTAGCACTGCAGATCTTATTCAAGCCCAAAACTCGTCAGCCACTACATTAATGCGTGTCACCTCGACAGGTATCGTGCAGGGGAGTAGTTTTGATACTGCAACCGGCGCCACTCAGCTCACCATTGGTGCTACTAACGCATCGTCTATCATGATCGGAAAAACGGCCGGCACAGCGCCTATCGCTCTATCGAGTAGCACAATCTCACTAGGAATCGCTACATCACCAACAACCCTACAGGGTACTACTCAAACCACAGCTGGTGCACAAGGCAGTGCGATCACTATTCAGGGTGCCACTGGTAACGGCAACGGGGCTGGTGGTGGCGTGACAATCCAGGGCGGCACAGGCGGTGGAGGTAATGCTAACGGCGGTACTCTCTCGCTCAGCGGCGGTAGCGGTACTGGCACCGGAGTAACCGGACTCGTCAACCTCAATCCTACTGCCTTTACCTCGGCCACTGGTCAAACTATCGGCACTGACACCACTCTTGCTCTCTCACTAGTCAATAGCAATAGTACTATCCCCGTCAACGCCACAGCCACTAGCCTAAAAATCACGGTACCGACGCCAACTACTGCTACGATTGGCCGCATTCTCTATATTACGGCCAGCAACACGAGTAATGACTTTAGTCTGCTGCTCGCCAACACCTCAGGTGTAACAGCCTCGTATACCGTAATAGGTATGCGACAGAACAACACCGCCACCCTCATTTGGAATGGCTACGCCTGGACTGCTGCCGGCGCCAGCAGTTCGACTGACTTACAATCAGCCTACAACAACACCCTGCAAAGTGCCGGTGGTGCCGAACTTATCGTTAGTAAAACCAGTGCGACCAATGGTCTCACTATCCGTGATAGTACAACAAATCCGGTCAATGGGACGCTCCTCAGTATCCAAACGAAGAGTGCCGCTGGCCTGCTACAAGTTAACAGCAATGTGACCGAGTACGCCAGCAACGCCGGTGCCGAGACCATAGGCGCCAGTGCAACGACCTTCCCTGCCAGCACTTGGGGCAGTACCGGTACTGCCACGGTCACCCGCCAAAATGTCGCCGGTAACTATATTGCCACCGGTCAAGGTTCTGTATCGATTGCCGCAACTGCTGCAAATAGTGGTGCTAAAAACCAGCTTGTCAACAGCGCAGGCAGCGCCGCAGCATTAACTGCCAACACTACCTACAACGTTAGCTTCACCGCTCGTCTCACCAGCGGTTCAAGTACGTTTACCGATTTGAATGTTCAATTCTCGGCCGACGGTGGTACTAGCCTACTCACCGCCTGTGGCAGCACATACGCCGTCAACACTAGTATCTGGACCAAGGTGAACTGTACCTTCACCACCCCGGCCAGCGGTATTACTAGCGGCAACGCGATCCTCATCCGCCAAACCGCCAGTGCAACTCGCACTTTCTACGTTGACAATCTCAGTGTCACTATTGCCGCTGACTATAACTTTGCAACCGATGGTAGCGTCAATGACTCAGGCAATTACGCTACCAACTGGCCCAATTCTGGCCAAGGTACCGTGACGAGCTCCCGCATCACAAGTGACGGCAACGACGCAAGCGACAGCGCGCAAGCCGCCATAACTACCGGTGCTGCAAACGCCGGTGTTCGAAACAAACTTTCTTCAAACCCACTCAGTTCAACACTCTATCGCGTGACAGTCTACGGTAAACTCATGTCGGGCGCCGCATTCAGCGACTTCAAGATACGCTATAGTTACCTTGGCAGCACCTCAACCACTGCTGGCGACTACGTAGACTGCGTCGACTACAATACGCAGACACTAGTTACGACCGGCTGGACGAAAGTAACGTGTTACATCCAGACCGATGCCAATGCCGCAACTAACCCTTATGTCTACTTCGTCGAAGCGACTTCGGGCGTGCGTACCTTTGCTGTTGACTCCTTCGGTATGACACTGGCCAGCATCACGACACCAAACGTTCAGGTCGGTGGCGGTATCAACGGTGGCCCAACCACGCTCTTTACACTCGACAAAGGAGCCAGCGCGCCAATTGCTAGCAACAACGATGCCCTGCTCGGGAGCATGTACTATGATACAACGCTTGGTAAGCTGCAATGTTATGAGGCAGATGGCTGGGGCGCCTGTGGTTCAAGTCCAGACAACATTGTCACTATCAGCCCAGAGTATACCAACGCGGTACTACACGGCACTGGTATTGGCACCATGACGAGCGACCTCTGCTCGGACTACCTCAACATCAACGACGGCAGCGGCAGCCCCGCACAACCAACCATTTGCGGTACCAACGAGACCTACAACTTCTACAAATGGACCAGCCCACAGGCAACCGCGCAGACCTACAGCATCTACGTTACCTACCAATTGCCAAGTACCTTCAAAGAGTTCAACTCGGGTCAGACATCGCTGATGGGCCGTACCGACAACGGCAGCGGTGGTGGTTCAGCAACGGTGCAATACCAGATCTACCGCAACAGCGGCACAGGCCTTACCGCCTGCGGGTCAACCATTAGCGTGTCGACTGGTACGCAAACTTCGTGGCAAATCGGTAACGCGACTGGTGCTGCCGACCCATCAACCTGTGGTTTTGCGCCTGGCAACAGTATTGTATTCAAGATCAACGTGACCACCAGCAAAAACGCCAACGCCTACGTCGGTAACCTCAACTTTGCCTTCAGTAACAAGTAGTAGCCCCATCTCGGTTATGGTACAATAACAGAGAAGCTATCTTAGTGGCAGTAGAGAGTATGAAGAGAAAAATACGAACCAAACATGAAGCATATTCGCGCGGCAACTGGTGGCAGGCGCTTGTTGACCGTGTTCGTTTGTTGCAGCGACGCTGGATTAAATCGACACAAGGGGGTAGGCGGTATTTCGTCATACCCGTGCCGACTCGCCGCGGCCTCCTGCGTGCCGCTATCGCCGTAGTCGTTTTGGTAGCGGTGGTGATCATCGGCTCCCAACTCTATCGTTACTTTGGCCCTCATAATTATCGTGTAAGCTCGGTTGACAAGTTGCTGGGCACCCCCAGCGATATATTGGCTAAAGACCTGACATTCGACAACGAGCAACAGGTATATACCTTTGCCCATGGCAGCGCCAACACAAGCCAGTCGAAACAAACTGGTGCGACGCTTGTCGCTGCGCGGCTGCCTGTCGATGCCGGTAAGGGCCTGACTGTCACTGACCCAAACTACAAAGTCGATCTTACCATGTCGCCACAAGCATCCGTCGCCGCTGGCAAACAAGACAAAAATCGTATTATTTATCCGTTTCGCGATCATAGCGGCTGGCTGATCTACACCGCCAGCGGCACGGGCGTCAAAGAGGATATTGTCTTGACACACGCAACTGGCGATAGTTACCAGCTATCGTATACCCTCACACTGCCAAGTGGTACCGAAGCTCGTAAAGAAGCTGATGGAAGTATCGGTATCTATGGTAACCAAGTTTTTATGAACAATATTTCAGCCGCGACCGATGCCGATGCGTCGCTCCTCGAAAAAGCTCGTGCAAATGCCGCAAAAAATCTGCTGCTCTTTGTCATTCCTAAACCAACTGTCGTCGAGACAGGGCGACAAGTTTCGGTTGTAAAAGCTGAGTTTGAGCTCAACAAAACCACGCTGACCGTTCGAGCGACGGGCCTCGCCAAAGCCAATTTACCGCTCACCATCGACCCAAGTATTTACATTGTCACCGCCCAGCAATTTATGAACGGCAACAACGAAACCAACATCGACTTTGACGTGGCCGACAAGCTGATCCGTAAGAGTCCGACTACTGGCGCCCGCTTCAATAGCTGGAATGCGACGACGCAATTATCGCAGTCCAACTGGGCAGGCGGTACCGCTATCGCCGGTGGCTACCTCTATTCAGCCGGTGGTATTTCGCAAAACGGCCAAGTCTATACGACACAGGGAGCAAGTAGCTTTACAGTGCCAAGTGGCGTCACCTCGCTCACTGTCAAACTATGGGGTGGCGGTGGTGGAGGCGGGGCTGGCGGCTCAGCTGCTGCCGGTGGTACGGGTGGCGGGGCTGGTGAAGCAACTGGCACGATCAGTGTTACCCCCGGAGAAACCTTAACTGTCTATGTTGGTGGTGGTGGTTCAGCCGGTACTCGCAACACTGCCGGTGGCGGTGGTGGAGGCGGGGCGTATTCAAGCATTTACCGAGGCACAACAGCGCTGGCAATCGCTGCCGGTGGTGGAGGAGGTGGTGGTGGCCGTAACTCCGCCGGTAACACCGGTGGGGCTGGTGGGGCTGGTGGCGGTACAACTGGTGTTGCTGGTTCAACATCTGGTGCTGGTGGTGGCGGTGGTGCTGGCACCCAATCAGCTGGCGGCGCAGGCGGTACAGGTGGGACAAATGCCGGTTCGGCAGGTGGCTCACTCACTGGTGGTCTTGGTGGTGATGGCCGCACCAGCGGCACAACCGACGGAAGTGGCGCAAGCGGTGGTCTTGCTAGTGGTGGTAACGGTGGTGGAGCTATCGCGACCAGTCGTGCTGGTGGAGGTGGTGGTGGAGCGGGTTACTTCGGTGGAGGTGGTGGCTCAAGCTCATCAAGCGGCTCTGGTGCCGGTGGTGGAGGTGGTGGCTCAAGCTATGGCACAGGCCTCACGCTTAACGCGGGGAGCGGTGCGACACCGGGCAATTCAGCCGATGCCGACCGCGCCGGTGCTGGTCAAGGTGGTACCGCAGGAGCAACTGGTGGTACCGGTACTGGCGGTAGTAACGGTATCGTCGTGATTAACTATGGCGCGGGCGGCATGACGCCAACGGCCGCTGTCAACTGGATGCAGCTCAGCACAACCGATGGCACCCTCGTGAGCCCTAATCCCGGTAATGGTAGCTGTAGCGGTTGGTGTACCGACGCGGCCTACAATCTGCCACAAGCGCGAACTAATTTCAGCATGGTTGCTTACAACGGCTTCTTATATGTCGTCGGCGGTTTCGACAACGCCGGCTCTCCACAAAGTACCATCTACATTGCAAAACTTGGTGCCAGCGGCGAGCCCCAACTCTGGAACCCAACTTGGGACCCGGCAACCGATCCAAACAAAACAACCTGGAGCTACTGGTATACCGACACCGGTCTTAGTAGCGTCCGATCTGGACTCACCGCTATCGCCTACAATAACCGTATGTATATCATTGGCGGCCGCACCACCGGCACCACCGTGGTAAATACGGTTGAAATCGCCGACATCCAGCCGACTGGCCGACTTGGCTCGTGGAGCACTTCGGCGACACTCCCCTACAACCTTTACAATCACGGCTCCTTTGTCTACAACGACCGCCTCTACATCGTTGGCGGCGCTAGTTCGGTCGGCGGTGCGCCGCTCAGTACCGTCTATTTCAACAAGATCAATAGCACTGGTACGCTCAATAGTTGGGTTCAAACGACGAGCATGGGTAGCGGCAGAATGAGCAATGGCGGTACTTTCACCACAGTTTGGGGAGCCTACCTGTACATCTCGGGAGGCTGTGGCACTGTCAACGCCAGCGGATATTGTACAAGCATCCTGTCCGACTCAGATGTTGCAAGTATCAACGCCGATGGAAGCATCGATACCTGGAATGCGATCGGTACCCTCAGCGACCAGCGCACGGGTCAAAGTCTTTTGGCTTGGCGTAATATTATTTATCATGTTGGCGGCTGTACAGCGCAAAATACTACGACTGGTGCCTGTACAACACCAACCAATGCCGTTTCATACGGCACGATCAATCAAGACGGCGACGCAAGCACAGTTGGCGCGTCAGTTGCGAACGGTACAGCGCCGTGTAGCGGCGGATCACCAAGCGGATGTAATCTGCCAGGCACTACCTATATTGGCAATATGCTCACAGTATCATTTATCACAAACGGGTATATTTATCTTATTGGCGGCTGCACCAACAACACGTGTAGCACAACCCTCAACACAACCGCTTATGCTGCGATTTCCTCTACCGGCACGATGAGTAAACCCACCACGTGCCCAGCACCACGGACAATTCAAGGTGGCATGTGGTGCGTTGACACTACCAACACGACTCCCACCAATGTTGCCGCTGGCAGTCCTGTTGTCTTCAATGGACGCATCTACATTGTCGGCGGACTCGATGGCAGTGCCAATACCAATGACCTGCTACGTGCCGACATCAACCAAACCGACGGCAGCCTCGGTGCCTGGTCAACCCAAACACTGACAGGTCTTGGCGTCAATAGCGTTTCGTACTTGTATTCATTCGCCCGCGCAAATCCAGCCGATGCAACCAACAATCCCGGTAATCTCTACATCCTCGGGGGATGCAGCTCAAGTTCGAGTGCGGGATGTACTGCCTACAGCCAAAATGTCTATAAATGTAACATCCAGGCCGCCGGTACAATCGCCAGCTGCTCAACTACTGGCCAGCAGCAGATTGGTATTTTGCCAGGCGACACTGCCACCGGCCTTGGTATTATGAGCGGAACTGTCTATGCAAATTATATCTACCTCATTGGCGGCGTTTCACCAAATCTTGTCGACCTCAAAACCGTGCGCTATGCCAAAATCGATAGCAACAACAATATCGTCACTGCCGGAGCCGGCGGCTGGACCGAATCACCCTACCAAATGGCAGTCGGCCGCCGCCGCTCAGCGGCGTTCGGTTACAACGGCTACCTCTACGCTGTCGGCGGGTACGAAGCCGTGAGCGGTGTCCTCGCCGATATCGAATTTATCAAAATTGACGTCAGTACCGGCGCGCTCGTGAGTGGCTGGGTTGTCTCGGCCGTCGAAATCAACCAACGCTGGGGACTGACCGTCCCAATCTCCAACTCCTACGCCTACGTCATTGGCGGCTGCACAGCCGGTGCTAGCCCAGGCGGCTGCACAACCCGTACCGACGTCATCCAAACTTTTCAGATATACAACAACGACAGCGGCACACTCGCTGGCTACACCAACGCCGCCAACCAGTACGCCACCAACCAACAGCGACTTGGAGGCAGCGCCGTCGTGCTCAATGGCTATCTCTTTATGGCTGGCGGCTGCACTGGAACAACTGACTGTACGACACCTGTCGGCACCGTTTCCTCCGCACCACTTGATGCCAATGGCTCTGTTGGTACCTGGACCGATCAGGCAGCCCTGCCGTCCGCAACTGGTTGGGGAAAGCTGGCTGCTGCTGGCGGCAGTCTCTACTACATTGGCGGACAAAATGCAGCCGGCACAGCGCAAACGGCCGTGTACTATACAACTCCATCAGGCGGAACAGTCGGCAGCTGGTCAACGGCTAGTAACGGTCTGCCAAATGCCCGTAGCAAATTTGGCGTCGCCAGCTGGAATAACCGGCTCTACGCTGTCGGCGGCGCAGGAAGCGGTACTGGCTGCACTGCGAGCAATGTCTGCTCAACCATCTACGTGTCGCCACAGCTCAGTAGCGGCGGCAACATTGGCAGTGCTTGGTCAACAAGCAGCACGAGCCTGCCTGTTGCTCGAAGCGGTGTTGCCAGCATTGCCTACGCCAATAACCTCTATGCCTTTGGCGGCTTTGACGGCACGAATTATCTCAGTGACGCCTCCTATAGCCAGCTCAATGCTGCAAATGGTAACGCCGGCAGCTGGACCTATACTACCAGCCTACCAAAATCATTGTCGCAAGCTGATGCCGTCGCAGCAAATGGTTATATTTACCTGATCGGCGGACGCGATAGTGCCACGACGTGCGCGCCCAGCACACTCATCGCACCAGTTAGTGCCAACACGACCATTACTAGCGGCAACAACCCGACCGGCGTCGGCGAGTGGTCGGCAACCAACCAGCGCTTCACCGGAAACCGCTACGGTGCCGCTGCTGCCTATAGCGACGGCAAACTCTATGTGCTCGGCGGCGGATGCGGCACAACGGTAAGCTACCCCGCTTCAGCCAACACTGTCCAGCAGACCACTCTGCTATCTCAGCCTCAAGTAGCAAAATACTCCATCATGATAGATACCGACTCAGATGTCTTCCCCAATGCCTGGCTGTTAAATGGTGTCGACAACTCTATCGGCGCTCGCTGGCAACTCAAATACCGCAGTATGGCCAACCAAAACATCACTGCCGCTAACCGCTGCGCGACTATGAGTACGTGGGGCCAAGAAACAAACTTCGGTAACGTCACGCTTGGGACGCCCGGGTCGTACGTGGTGAAAGACGGCAGCGGCACCGACATCAAATGCGGACGGTATTTCTTCTTTAACGTGACTGTTGACAGTTCGCAGGCCTTTGGCTACCCCGATGACGTCAGCCGCGGCCCGACCATCACCGACTTGACACTCCAGTTTACCGCCGACCCAAGCAAACGCCTCATGCACGGGCGCACTTTTACTGGCGGCCTCCAAATGCCCGATGATACACCGTATTACACAAATTAGGAAAATGCTACGATACTATGAATGATCATTTACGCCCCCAAGTATCACATAAACCCACAGCCCCCCAACCCCGACTAGTAGCATTCACTCCTCGAAGACGTCTGCCGCTCTATATTACTCAGATAACTAAGTTGTTGCGTCAACCAAGACTCATCATCAGTGCCATCCTTATTATCGGTATCATCCTTGTGCTTGGCTGGTCGTCGCAGCAGAAAAACGAGATCATCCAGCCTCGTACTGAGTCAACGACATCAACCAAGAAACCAGGAGATGAAGCCCCGAGGTTTACAACAGTGCTACCAGCAGGTAAATCAATTGCCGATCTTGGCGGCTGGACACGTGTGAGCCCCAATTCAGCCGACCCGGTATTTGCTTACGCTGACACCCTGGATGGATCGCAGATTATTATCAGTCAGCAACCACTTCCCGATTCGTTTCAGTCAGACCCCGAGGGTCATATTGCTGAACTCGCAAAAGACTACAATGCATCAGAAAAGATCAGTACAACTAACACCACTGTCTATATCGGTGACTCAATTAAAGGACCTCAGTCGGTCATATTTACAAAGTCAAAATTACTTATCCTGATCAAATCATCTGTTAAGCATTCAAATGATAGCTGGATTCGTTACATTAATTCACTCAGCTAGTATTACTGAATCACTAGCTCACCACGCATATACCCGCTCTTGCCGTTCTCGGCGCACGTAATGTCGATTGGCCACTTTCCCTTTGTTCTATTTGACTCAACAGACCAACTCCAGCTCACCACGCCGTACTCATCTGCCATCTTTGGCACCAGGCCACTATCACGGCTTTTTTCACTATTATCATATGTAACGATGATACTACAAGCAGCCTTCGGCTTGGTACGGATAGTGATTGAGGCATTTGACCCGGCTGAAAGTGGCGACGTCAATACGCTAATCGAAACACCAACCGGAGCGTTATCAGCGACTTTTGGCGGCGCTACTTCACGAGTTGGTGCTGGTTGGACCTTCGACACTTTCACTTCTGTGTGTTGCCCCGTCCACCACACATACCAGAGAGCTGCCGCAAGGGCGAGCAACAAGACAAGGAGCAGTGCGATTGTGGCTATCACAGCCGAGCGGCGGCGATGCTGTCGCCGGCGACCACGTGCTGTTGCCGGCGTGTGCTTCAATTCTTTGAGCATGAGTGTTATTTATTTTTATCGTTGTACTCTTTGATGGTCTGCGAAACTTTACCGTCGGCCTTGAGATTTTCAAAAAACAACACCTGGGTACGCTCAATCATCATCTCATCGTCTGGGCCGTGAAGCTCACCGCCCAACTTTATCAGCTCAACCCCATTAGTATCACTGCTTTGGGGGTTTTTTGCATCAGTCGTGGTCGACTTTGTCTGTAGATAAAAAACGCTCGTTAGCCGATAATACTCATTGTTCACTCGCTGCAACTTACCGAAATACACCTGACCGTTGCTGAGGAAAACAGCCTGATACTTATCACCCTTTATGACATTACCGACAGTCGCTTGGAATACCATCCACCCGAGACATGCCGCAATCAGTAGTGCGACAAATCCGCCCACGATCAACATACTTCGACGCGAAAGGCGACGAAGCGGTTCCCGGCGCCGAAATGATACGGTCGAAGTGTGGGGTACTTCGCTGTGAGGCGGTTCTGCGACGGGTTCGGGTTCAGTGGACCGCAGTTGTTGCGGTACGCCTGGACGAGTTGGGCGACTCGAAAATCTATCCATTATATTTCTCCCTTGTTATTCTTATGGTTATCATATCACAAGGCTCGTACCTCTGTCCAGAACACCAATCACCTAGTGATAAGGATCGAGGGTGGCTTGCACTTTTTGTTCTTTGCCGGCTCGTATAATGGTAAGTTCGACGACGTCACCAACTGCACGCCGCCCGACGAGAGAAGTCAAGCTGTGCGTTTCGTCAATTGCTATACCATCAACTTTCGTGATAACGTCTTTCTCCTTTAGGCCGGCTTTTTCGGCTGGACTACCGCCAATAATTGCTGGTCCTCCCTGACCTGACAGTAAATAAGCACCGCGTTTTACCGACAATGTATAGGTCGATGCCACTTCATCAGTCAACGCGACATAGCGCACGCCGAGATATGGCCGCTCAAATTTACCTGTCTTTATAACACTGGCTATCAATCCCTTCGCGTCATCGATTGGGATAGCAAATCCAATGTTTTCGGCTGAGCCGCTTGCCACCGCTGTATTGATGCCGATCACTTCACTATTCATATTGACGAGCGGACCACCCGAATTACCAGAGTTGATTGCTGCATCAGTTTGTAGCAAATTTTGCAACAACTCACTCTGTGATCCATCCTCGTCTCCCGCTTCAATACTCCGTCCATACCCAGACAAGATACCTGCCGTGACCGTATTTTGAAACTGGCCCAGTGCGTTACCTATCGCCACTACTTTGTCGCCCACCCGTAGACTCGACGAACTACCGAGTGTCGCAGGATGAAGTGATTTTCCTTCTGTGTTATTGATCTTTAGGATAGCAATATCTAGTGAGTCGTCTGCACCTGTTCTTCCCACCACCGTGACATCATCGAGAACACTCCCATCTGATAATGTAATGGAGACCTTGGTAGCATTAGCATCAACCACATGGCGATTTGTCACGACGTAGCCGTTCTCGCTAACAATGATACCTGTCCCGGCACTCTGCTGTGAATACATAACATCACGACCAAAAAAATCACTTTGCGTTGCACGACTCATTACGTTGATCGAGACCACGCTCTCGCCGACAGTCTTTGCAAGCTCACTGATATGCCGACCTTCCTCGACAGTGACTTGTCTGGTAAGCTGGCTGCTCGTGGCCGGTGCAAATAAACGCATCGCCGCAATCCCCCCACCAAATCCGCAGAGCGTGCTGACGCCGATAATGACAGTTGTATAGAGCAGTGGAGACCTGCGAGGAGAATGATATCGCGTGGGACTAGCGTTTGACTGTGGAGAAGGCGGGGAGTTATCCATCACATGATTACCTACGCTTAATGTCATGTTTTTTTGTATGCGTTTCTTCAATCGGCTCTTCATCTAAACTGGTTGGCACATCATCAAGGAGGACTTTTCCGAGGGTATAGACATAGACAATGTCATCGCGAACAATCAAGAACCGTGTTGCTTCACTCCCCGCCGGAGTTGCCACGATCGGCACTTTCAATTCCTCTTCTAGATTGAGCATATCGTCGAAAGTCTGCACTGGTACCATGGTCTTACCCGCAATTGCAGCAGGCTGACTGGCGCGGATGATGATACCGTCGTGATACCGATAGATTTTCTCGAGCTCTCGCTGGTAGGCTGATTTAAATATCTGTTTGCGCATACCATACACTATTGCCATGAGACCAAACGCCGTTAGAATGCCCATGATAATTCGCTCATAATTTTTTGTCGTATCTTGGCCCGACTTCATCGCCTGTGTGACAACTTGTTTCTTATCTTCTTTTTCAAACTTGGTTGCAAATCGATAGATTGGCTGATCGAGCGGCATCGTGACCGTTGCGACTCTGATATCGTCAAACCGTGTTCCATCAATCGAACCAGAAACGTGAACCGTGAAGGCAATCGTAACCTCCGAAGTGGCCGGCAAGGAAAGTGCTTGCTTCATTTGATAGGCCATTTTTCGATAGTCAGCAAACGGTATCGATACCGAGGGGTCAAATGCGAGGTCAGAAGTTGTCACCACAGATGTGACTGGCTTAATAAGCGAGTACTCCTTTGACCAGACGGTCGATATGTCCTTACTGTCAGCTCCAAACATATACTGATAACGAACCGTTGCCGTCGCACCATACAGTGTCGTCAATTCTACCGGCCGAGAGCTATGATACTTGTAGTGAAGCGTTGCCTTTACCTCGTCAGTCAGGTCTGCGATATAGGCGGTGTTGTTTGCAGCCGGTCCCTTATCATAAAAACTACTATTAAAATAGCTGACTCCCGTATCTACTGCCTGATTTACGGTGTAGTCGTAGCCGGTAGGGCTCACGGGAGTTGCGTCACTAGTATGCCCTAGGTCATAAAACAGCAACGCCGCACAAACAAGTAGCAACATCCCCAATAATACAAATCCAAATGACCGCTGGGTGTGTTCTGGATTTGCTATATCGAGTGCCATGCCGTCCCTTTCTTTTTACTTTGCAAATTCCTTGAGCCAGACACTTGGGTATCCGACATAAGGTACCTGAGCACGTACAATGCCGACGATCTGATCTGCCTGTACCGGCATGTCGGGGCTCGGACTATTGTCACCTTGCGTCAGAAAAACGCGTTTCCCCGATCCATCCGACGTAAAGTCGATCGCAATCACACGGTGTGTTGTCGAATGACCCGTTGCTTCATATTGTACGATATCTCCTACCCGAACGTCCATTGGACTCGACTTTTGCACAATCACAACCGCTCCCCTCTCATAAACTGGTTTCATGCTATTACTCATGATTACTTGGGGCCGATAACTAAACGCTCCCGTCATGAAACTAATAAGCGCAATCATTACTATGACGAAAGCAATGTTTTGAGTGCCACGCGCCCGTTGATGATGCCGGGTCGGCTCGGCTATATCATGTCGGTTTCGATCAATGGCGATATACACGCCAACCGCCAGTGCCGTCCAGGCAATACCCGTCATATACCAATCATACTTAGGGATGATAGGGGGCACAAACATCACGGCAATAACTCCCAGTCGATACGTAAGCTGCGAACCAAGTCCCGCCGTAAACGCGAGATACGTCAAAAGGACGCTGCTCGCAAATGCAGGTACGAGGCTAGACACGGTTATTTTTGTGAAATCCGCAATTGAGGCTGCATTATCAAACTGGGAAAAGCTGATTTGTTGAAAGGAAAATAACGTGCCAATGATAACACCGAGCCATACAACGTTGCGTCTCCCCCCTAATAGCATAATTCCGTGTCGTACATACTCTAAGGCGGCAGCCGTAACACCAAATGTGGCAAGATTTATCACAACCGTCTGCCAGTTAACTGCTACTGCATTATTTACATAGGTGACCGCTAAACCAGACAAGAAGTAGAGGACAAACCAAACCGATAACACCGAGCTAACGATAAGGCTTTTCTCTGCCTTATGGCGCACTCGATCATGTTGTCCGCGGGTCACTTGACGAGTAATGAGTGCTGTGGCCGTAGCCAATATCGGCTGCAATACACTTAGCGAAATCGATGCGCTAATTATTCCAACGCGCTCGAGTATAACCGGAAGCAAAATAGCAGTCAGCGCCAATAGGCACAAATACCATACTACAACCTTGATGGTCCGGGCCTTCCGAAACATTAGGCTTTACCCTTCACCGCTGCTCCGGTCGTTGTCCATGTTGTCATTGTAGAAGTGACTGAGGTCGAAAATGAGTATTGTGACCCGTTCGCGATTGGTATGGCCGCCCCAGTATAGGTTAGTACGGTTGATGTGCAGGTGTACGTTACTCCAGCCGGCACAGTCGATGTGCAAGTCTTTGTCGTTGGAATTGTGACCCGCCAACCACTGATCGGCTGACCCGAATTGTTCGTGATCACTACCGACAGTGGAAACGCACCACCGCTTTTTGGCGACGCGGTGGCGACCACAGTAAGCCCAGGAATTGCGACATACGCAGTTGAGTACGTCGCAGAGATATTTACGTTTTGGGGCGTGTAGTATGCGACAGTACTTGTAAATCTAATCGAGTTAGAGGTGTTATTTATAGTGCTCGATGCACCGGCAGCGATAGTGACTGTGCGAGTAATCGTTACGACATGAGTCGTATTATTGATAGTACACGTCACGGTAGTCGGACAAGTGATCGCTGTAGTATCGTTTGGCACAGTAAATTGTACTCGCCAAGCAGTGATTGAGGTCACACCATTATTTTTTATGACAAAGGGGTTAAGCTTGTAGGTATATACGCCGGCTGCGAACGTTGCTGTCTTGGTATAGGTGACGGTTGTATAATTATTTGAAATGTAAGCGACACTCGATACAGTGGCATCAACTGAAAGCTGTTGGCTAAACAAAGCATAGGTTGCGCTCACTACCAAAAGAGGCATCGCGAGGAGGAGACCCATTTGCCGAATTACCACTCGGTATTTATCTCGACGTCGTTTCCCCACCGCTACCGATTCCGTTAATTTTGAACGTAATTAAAGGTAATCGTCGCTGCTTTGTTGGCACCACTGGGGTTTGTCGAAGCGCTAGCTGCCCATGTCACACTGATGGTAGCGGTTGTGGAAGCGTTGGGAGCCAAGGTATCGTTCACGGCTACACCGCTGATTGCATACGTCAGGTAGGTCGGCGCGCCGCTGTTGATGGCGGTCAGGTCAGTGATGGTGCTCAGCTTTGCGTTGATGTTGCCCTTGTTTTTGATGACGACTTGGTATGACGACGTTGCGCCAGGGTACGCTAGGTCGACATTAAAGGTTGCCGAGGTGGCTGTAAACGACGGCGTACTGACATGGTCAGTAGCACCGACCTGTCCTGTGGGCGTGATACTGATAATCTCTACTGCCCAGTTACCAGTAGCAGTACCGGTACCGTTGATAGTGAGCGTCGTCGCAAACGACGCATACGCGATCGACGCCGCCGAGACGAGGACGATTGCGAGTGATATAATTTTGTTTCTCAACGAGATGTTTCCTTTTGTATGTAGTGTCCTATACCTGTTACGATTATACTCCTCTCCTCATCTCGAGACAAGAAACAAACCGTGTCCCCTCGATTGTTGAGAGGACACGGAAACGTAACTTACGTTGTTTTAGGTGTTCTGAGCAAAACCGTAGGTGATTGTCGCGTTCTTTGTTTGCGTTGTTACGTTGGTAGTTGCAGTACCAAGCCAGGTGACAGTTACTGTGGCAGTCACCGTGCTGCCAGGAGTCAATGGATCGTTAACGGCAGGACCGGTAACAGTAAACTTAACATCGGCAGGATCAGCTGCGTTTGTGGCGGTCAAATCAGGGATTGAGCTCACCTTTGCGTTGATGTTGCCCTTGTTTTTCATGACAACATCATAAGTAGCTGTCGCACCTGGATAGGCTAAGTCAACATTAAATGTTGCTGATGTTGCATTAAATGAAGGTGCAACGTTATTGTGATCACTTTCGCCCGTACCCGAAGTCTTTGTAATACTTATGATCTCGACGCTCCAGTTACCAGATGCGTTTCCCGTACCATTGATCGTAAGGTTTTGTGAAAATGCTGCATACGCCACGGACGCAACGGCGACAAGGACGAGTGCGGCAGCAACAATTTTATTTCTCATACAGAGTGGTTCCTTTTATGTTTAGTAGTGTATATCAGTAGCATACACTATGTTTGCATAAGCGACAAGAGACGAGCCTAATGCCTGTCACGACACCGATAGTTTGTTTAGCTGCGGTGTTCCCGAACGAGTTGGACAGAGAGAGTAATCAGCACGGGCAGGAGGATGCTCAGCGTGATGATTGTTCCGGGATATCTCCCATTGAAGCCGTCGGGTGACACGTGTTTGAGTAGTATGCCGCCAAACGCCCATACAAATACAGTGAGGTAGGCTGCATCGCGATTTCTTAGCGCCGTGACGATGCCGATTGTCGCCGCAACCAAAAGCACTGCAACCATCCACGAACTTGCTTTGATACCAAACCCATTCCAATTGACGCTCACGAGAAATGTAGTTATATTTGCAACAGTAGCGACGGTTATCCACCCAAAGTACACGCTAACAGGTAGTTTCGTTTGTGCGTACTCGCCACCTCTGACCTTTTGGCTCCTTAATAGGTCGGCCATTTTGATGAGGGTGACAAGTAAGGTGATCATCAGCAACACGCTGAGCCAAAGTATCTTATATTGCCATGCCAGTATCCACACACTGTTGAGTGCGAGGTTGACAGTGAGTAGCTTAGTCACATCTGTGAGCGCATCGATGGTCAGTGTCGACTTTTTTGACCGACCGATACCAAAGACATACAGGATAAATCCAGCAACGAGCAGGTAAATCACCCCCCAGATTGCAAAGGTCACTCCTGCTGGCGCAAACAAATTGGGGAAACTATCCGAAACTTGTGCAGTATTTACTCCGCCGAGCACCGTAGTACTGCCCGCTAAGCCGTTCAGCACCATTGTGACAGCAAATGTTGCCGCTAACCCCCAACTCCATTTTTTCTCAACACGCTTTTTCTTGTTCCAAATCATATAAACTCCTTACGGCTATAGAATATCACAGTGCGAGAAGTGTCTCGATATCACTGGCAAGTGACGTCGGTGACGTCGTAGGGGCAAAGCGCCGTATTTTTTTGCCGTCGCGGGCCACCAAAAACTTGGTGAAATTCCACTTTATTTCTTTGCCAAGTGTTGCGTTACTGTGATCTTTTAGATAGCGAAACACCGGGTGAGTATGGGGACCATTCACCATAATTTTTTCACTAAGCAAGAATGTTACCCCAAAATCTCGTTTGCACACTGACACGAGCGCGTCATTTGTCTCGGGCTCTTGCCCAGCAAATTGATCACACGGAAAGCCGATCACTACTAATCCCTGGTCCTTATATCGTTGGTAAAGCGCTTCAAGTTCCTTAAACTGCGGTGCGAGACCACACTTTGTCGCCGTATTCACAAGCAATAGTACCTTGCCCCTAAAACCACGAAGCGAGATCACCTCACCCATAGTATCTCGGAATGACAACGTATAGATATCGTTCATGCTACCCATTATGGATCGCCGACCAAAAATCAGCAACAAGTGCTCATATCTAGCGACTCACTCATGCTATACTACGGGCTATGGACATCCCTGCAAACCTACAAGAAAAACTCACGACCAACATATCAGATACTGTCAATGACCAACTCTCAAAGATATTTATGCAGTACTTCTTGCCCACTATTATTTTCATGTGCGTTATCATCGTACTGTATGTCATGCGGGCCATCCACCGCTACCGGGTAGACCGAGCGATATTTGAGATTCGCGATACACTTCGTGCCAAAAATATCTCTGAACAGCAGCTACCTCAAGAAATACCAAAACAATCCCAATAATAATCCCCGATACTCCGCTATATCCCCTCAATGAACGTATCTATGAACGTGACTATGCGATTGTTGAGGCGCTTCAATATCCCTTGCCTTCGCAGGACACTTGGCTGCACCAGTAAGACATCACCGAGATCATGATCGCGCGGGATGCGGCCGGTTGACACGTAATGATCGAGGAGCGCCTGAGTTTTCTGGGCATCAAGTCCTTCTTCGCCGCACATCTCGCGGAACGCTTTGACTTGCTCTTCACTTATAAACTCTGCGAAACCTTGCTCGACATCACTCGCGTCGGTAATGTTTGGTAAGTTGGCGTTTATGAAACGTTCTATGAGTTCACGTTTACTACGTAACTCTGACGTGTTTGCCATAGTATCGTCAATCATCTTTTGCAGTTCAATCTTCTTCTCTTCGTCAGCACCAACCATACGTGCGATAAGTCGTAGTATATAGCTCACATTCACTTCATCGCGCCGTGTTAGTTCAAGCTCAAAGTCTATGTCGTCGAGTATAGAAACCTTTTCTTTTTCAGATTCTCGCTTCACCTTATCATAGATATCTAGGTATTTACCCTTGAAGTTTTCGAGCGTCTGTTCGTCGATATTCAGATGCGCGTAATCAAAGTCCGCAAACGATATCACGACGTTGCGTAGTCTCAGCACCATCCGAAACGCCTCGACAAACGCCTTTTCCTCATTTTCATCCACCAAACTATCAACATCTTGCGGAGTAGCCGCAATAGACTCTAGATGCGCAATCGCGTCGTTGAGCTGCCCGACATACACTTCGTATGGCTGCAAAAATATATCTTCACGGGCGTTTTTATTCGCAAATAGTTCGAGCGCATCGTCGGTTGTTTTTTTGAGGTTACGAAACACCACTATATTCCCCTGTGATTTTGTCTCATTCAAGATGCGATTGGTGCGTGAGTAGGCCTGGAGCAGCCCATGATAACGCAAGTTCTTATCAACATAGAGCGTGTTGAGCGTCTTACTATCAAAGCCTGTCAGGAACATATTTACGACCAGCAGCAGATCAATCTCACGGGCTTTTACACGGTCGGCGATATTGCGGTAATAATTATAAAAACTGTCGCTATCGCGCGTACTATAGCTTGTGCCAAACAGTTGGTTGTAATCAGCGATGTAGCTTTCCAGCTTGTCGCGACTATGTTGATTGACGCCGTCAAACAAACTTAGCTGCGGGTCATCATCGAGCATGCTGTCGGCGTCTTTGTCGTTTTCATTTGCGCCGTAGCTAAATATCGTGGCAATACGCAGGTTATGTTCGCCAGCCTGTTTTTTGCGCCGAAACAGTTCATAATACTTAGTCAACACGTCTACACTACTTACCGCCATTATCGCAGTAAACTCTCGGCTGTGTGTTTTGCGGTCGTGATTTGCTATGACAAAATCGGTGATTGCCTCTAGGCGAAGCGGCGACTCCATGGCTTCTTTGATATCTATGGCCTCTACGTCAACATCTATATCGTCGCGCCCGTCTTTAAACCTGAAGCCTTTGTAGTACTCAACGCTAAACTTAAGCACGTTTTCGTCACGGATGGCATCGGTTATCACGTATTTGTGCAGGCACTCGCCAAACAAGTCTTTGGTTGTCCGTTTGCCGTAGGCGTTACTGCCGGCATTTTCTGCGAAAATTGGTGTGCCAGTAAAGCCAAACAACTGGTAATTGCTAAAGTATTCAGTGATGCGTTTGTGCGTCTCACCAAACTGACTTCTATGACACTCGTCGAAGATGAAGACGATTTTTTTGTCGCGGTGCTGTTCCATCTTGAGTGCGTGGCGGTCACGTGTAACGGCATTGTTGAGCTTCTGTATCGTCGTGACTATCAGCTTGGTTTCTGGGTCGTCAAACTGCTTCACGAGTGAACGTGTGTCGTCTGTGGCGTCCACACTGCCCTCGCGAAAGTTGTTGAATTCGCGGATGGTTTGGTTGTCTAGGTCGTTGCGGTCTACGACAAACACAACTTTGTACACTTCTGGGCTATCGCAGATGATTTGGCTCGCCTTGAAACTCGTGAGGGTCTTGCCACTACCAGTGGTGTGCCATATATACCCGCCCTGTGCCTCGTGCGCAACTTTGTCGACTATCGCTTCTACGGCGTAGTACTGGTATGGGCGTAGTGCCAGCAGTGTTTTGTCGGTCGTCAGCACCATGTATTTGGTGATCATTTTTGCCAAGTGGCATTTTTCTAGGAAGACGCGTGCAAAATCTTCTAGCTCCGTGATTTTACGGTTGTCTTTGTCCGCCCAAAAGCTGGTAAATTTGAACGATTCTTTCTTGGTCGTGTTGTAGGCAACTGTGTTGCTGTAGTACTTTGTATTTCCGCCGTTACTGATGACAAATAGCTGCACAAACTGGTACAGCCCGTGACCGCTCGTGAAACTGTGGCGGCGATAGCGATTGACTTGATTGAACGCTTCTTTGAGTTCTATGCCCCGACGTTTGAGTTCTATCTGCACAAGCGGCAAACCGTTCACTAGTATCGTCACATCGTAGCGGTTTTTATATGCCCCCTCCGCTGTGACCTGGTTTGTTACCTGAAAGCGGTTCTGGCACCATTTAGTCATGTTGAGAAATTCGATGTTCTTGTGTGTACCGTCGTCACGCAGCAGGCTCATCTTGTCACGCAATGTCTTTGCGTGGTCATACACACCGCCTTTGTTTAGGTGGTTCAGAATCCGCTCAAACTCCGCATCGCTAAACTGCGTTTCATTATGTTTTTCTAACTGCGCTCGAAGGTTCTTGAGCATCTCCGGCTCATCAGCTATAACGACACGCTCATACCCCATTCCTGCGAGCTGGGTGATCAGATTTTCTTCTAGTGCTTGTTCGGATTGCGTACTCATTTCTCTACTCCGATCTTCCAAATACCCTGGTCTCTAAAGGCAGGCAGCGTGCCCCGCTTTGCTTTGTTGAGCGCAACCTTGTGATCGATGCTATTCAGCCTAGACCATTCGATCAGCCGAATTATCTTTGGCGAAGATACCATTGCAATTCTTTTGTGCAAAGATTCGATGAGCAATAACGAAAACTGCTTGGTAAAATCTGAGTAGTCATTTGTCTTACGGTATGCTTCAAAAGCTGGGTAGTAGTCGGACTTTTTGCTTTTGTTGGGAATGATTATCGGTGGATAGCCCTGGTCGGCTAGTTGCTTGTTGATCAACACTCTGCCGATTCGCCCATTACCGTCATTGAACGGGTGGATTATCTCAAATTCTGCATGGAAGTGGGCGATATTGTCCAGGAAGTATTCTTGGCTCTCGGCATATTGATCAAAAAGATCATGTATCAACTCCGGTACAAAGTCAGGATTTGCGCCCACGTGTGTGCCTACACGCACCCACTCTTTCCCCTGTCTGTACCTGCCGGCCCACTCTTCGCTGATGCCTTTAAGCAGCATTTGGTGTAGCGACAGGAGCAGTTGCCCGTCTAGTTTCGCGTCCTGGTGCGATAGTAAATATTCTGTGATTTCCGCCAAGTTTTTTGCTTCATAAATCTCGCGAATGTCATGATCTTTTTTGACCATATTTTTTAGCAAAACGTCCGTCGTATCCTGCAGCGTTAGAGTCGAATTTTCTATAGCATTACTGTTGTAAACCATCTCAGGTATCTCCGCCCTCGCAATCTCAATCATTGCCTGGGGGTGGAGACGAGCCAGCTTCTGATACTGCGTAAAGAGCTCGTCGATCTTATCTTTTGAACGCTGGTTTATCATAGACTAATTATATCATACTTTGCGTGAATTTTATGAAAATTATAGCTTTTTCACGATTACATTCTGCGCAGTTTGGGCGATGAGGTTTTCTTCTAGTAGTTGTTCTGATTGTGTCGGCATCCTATTCCTCGTCTCTTTCTATCATTGCTGCAACTACCAAATCAGCAAACTGTTGAACAGCGATTAGCATACCGTCTAGCATAGCCTGGTCTACATCTATGTTGTCACCTTCGCTGTATAACTCAGCCCAGGAGGTTTCTCTAATTTGCTTTAAAAACTTTTTATCTACTACCGAGCTGTTATGTACGATGATATGTCTCGTTGCGGCCATGAATATTAATGAGTCTTTTATATCTTCTACATCTAACTGAATGTCTAAGTAATTTGTGAATACGTTCAAAGTTGACTTCAGGTCCTGAAAACTATAGTTTTTGTTTTCTATATGTTCGAGTAACGCATCTCCAAGAGTAAAATTACTTTTTAACATTGACTGATTAAATGTTATATTCTCATTCTCAGTTTTGAAACGAAAATATTCAGGCTTAATATTCCCAACAGATTTTATTGTGTCGCTTAAAAATGTTTCTGATGATCCCATGTACAGGACGATGATCTGCTCTCTGATGATCTTCTTCAAAGCCAATACTTCGGGACTTTTGGTTGTGTTTTCAAGCAGTTGAAGTGAATGGTCAATAATTTTTGCAGTTCCTCCACCCTTTCCAATCTGCTCTAAGTCTTTTTTTATTGCGGCAAGGTTTTTTTGTACAACTAAGAGCATCAACTCATTAATCTCTGTGATTCTTCCGATATCTCCGATGCGCTTTTCTAGTTTTTCTCGATTACTAATAATTGCGGATGTGAGTTCGTCATTCATACAAACATCCTTTGTAGCAAGCTCTTTTTGAACAATTTTGCCTGATCTAGTTTGATTTTTTCTAGATTTATTTTATCATCCAGAGAAGTTAGGAAATCGGCGATTTTCTGCTGCTCCTTAAGACCTGGCGTTATTATCTTAAGCTTCTTTAGTTCGGGTGCTCGTATTTCTTTTATAGAACTCCCCTGGGCATATCTAAGGAGGGTAGCCCTATGCCGCTGCAGCCAAAACTTAATATATCTATTGTCCGCAAGTGATTTATTTAAATCTATCCCTACAATGCCTTGTTTTGTCGCTACTGCGACTTTTGCAATTCCCACCTCGCCAATCGTTGCACCTGTCGAAAGAATTACAGTACCTTTTGGCCATAACTTTGCCGATGATCCTTGAAGGCCTTTTTCAGATAGAGTCGTCTTGGTTCTCTCGATAACATCTTGAATATCATCGATGACTACCCAATTAATACTTCCACCAAAATATTCTTTGTTTGAAGTATCTGGCGTACCTCCGTCGGCAATCTCAATCACAAGATCACCGAGTTTTTTCCCTTGCCAGTCTGAATAATTCTGGCCGTCTTCGTCCTTGAATCGCAATTTTTGAGAAAAGATTTTTTGCATGACGTCTTTTTTGTACCGCTGCAACAGCTCCACCTTTTTACTCATCGCTGCCACTCGCTCATCTACCACCGTCAAAAACCCTGCAATTTTCTCCTGCTCATCTTTACTGGGTACGCCAATAACCAGCAAGGCAAGTTTACCTTTTGGCAGTTGCTTTAAGGCGGAACCTGTCTGGAGTTGTGTAAATTGATTTTTACTTTTTGCAGTTTGCAACGAATAAAACAGATATTGTTTGGCTAGATCGTCACCCGTCCTGAGGAGACATATCTGAGCGTTAATATTCGCATTATCAAATTCTTCTGTCACGTACGCCGTTATACCGACATCGCCCCGCGTGGTCACTAATGTATCACCTGTCTTTAGGTGCCCACTTTTTAATACCTTGTGTAGGTCAAGATCGATATATCTCATATCCTGCCATGTAAGTTTGCCGTCTTTTAAGTTATTTGCCCGTATAAACGCTACGCCACTGTCTTTCATTTCTGAAGTCTTGGGGTACATCTCGCCATAGTTGCCATCGGAAACATAGATGTCTAAGTCTCCGAGTTTCCTAGGCTCCCACTCCCCACTAAACTTAGGGAAACGTAGTTTTGGAGTCATGATTGAACTCCTGTGACTTGTCGCATTATCTTCATCGTTCTTGCGGTACCAGTAGACGTAGTTTTTATCGCATCCTCGAGGCGAGCGAAAAAACGTGCTCGTCTCTCGGGATCATCCACAAGAAAAATATATTCACCTCTATGATCTATGGCGATATAGAAATCGTTATCTGCTTTTCGATACCGTGCTAACAGTGAATCCATGGTCTTATGGAGCGTTGGCGCCATAAGTAGTTGATTTGAGTTATATAGTTCAGCCATAACTCCAAGCTTGTCCCGAAATCTATGTATGTACACAGCAAGCACATCGAACTGTTCAAGCTCGGCAATTTGCTTAATATCCTTAAGTGCGGTCAGTACAGAATCCATCAAGCCCGCCAGTTGATTCATCATATAGCGTCGTTCTCTTTGCAGCTCAACAGATCGCGTGTTCTTAAGATTTACGTAAACAACAAGTAGAGCAATAGCCGCTCCTACAACCGTAGATATTAGTGTCGCCCACACAGATGCCCAGTCCGCTTTCATCGACCAAACTCCATGAGTGTAGACAGATACTGATGGAAAGCCGCCGAAGCCTCCGTAGCCACACGGTCACGTGCTGCATGAGCATATTTACTTGAGGCAAATTGTCTAGTCTGCGTCCATTCTTTGTAAGGAGACGTCAGCGCGCCATCCTCAAGGTCAAGGATATAGCTAAGCTTTTGAAGATTAGTTTGTAGCTCCAATAAGCGTCCATACAACTCTGGCGAGATGGTCTGTGTATGTAGTGAAAGGAACTGCGGAACTAAAGGCGAAAGGTTAGCGGTCTGCTCTTTCAACATACTCCACTCCCCGGGTCCAAAACCATACAATGTTTCATTGGGCTCGTTCTCAGTCATTTTTGATTCAATCACACCGACATATTTCTTGCGATGTGCTTGTGTCAAAGAACGTGTCATCTGGTCTGAGTCTCCCGCCCCCGACATATACCCCCAGAGCATGCCCGTTCCTCTGAGGTGCTGATCAATAATTGTCTGCAACTCACCAGAAGAGGCATTTCTCGCCCTACTCCATCGTTCATCTGAGAGATAGTTGACCGCAACAACAGTTGGGACTATAGCGAAGCAGCTCGCAGCAATATTAATAAGGTAATCTTGCCAATGCTCGTCACTAGTGAAGTTCACGGCATAGATATACAGAACGGACGCCACCACAACGGCAAATGTAATAATTGCAATATTAGTTAGGCTAAAGAATTTCCCAGTATTATTCATAGTGTGAAAAACGGCGATTCTGCACCGTGCTCCTTCCGTGGGATATTTGAGGAATTGACGATGCACTATTGATTGTTTTGTAATAATATGATAAGATCAATTCATCCAATGGTTGAATCCATTCAACTGTAGGGGTATCACATCCAAGAGCAACCCTCCTAATCGAGGGTTGTTTTATTGCGATGTTCAATTTTACCCCTCCATATATTATCTTTGATGTTT
>OFRE01000002.1_pt1 | contig 74753 bp, 192 predicted proteins | sample 1543061 | NCBI WGS metagenome assembly OFRE01 (sample SAMN07774218, study PRJEB24372) | wastewater metagenome | isolation source: Exp Tend NO 50WW | collected 2016-02
ACTCTTAATCAAAAAAATATAATATTTAGATACATTAAATTTTTCTATGATTTCTTTGTTAGTTAAAAACATTGTATCACCATTATATATTATTTTATGAAACCTAGCATTTAAATTTTTAATTGGTTTAAAATTTTCGTCATAACTATAAAAAAAATCACAATGAAATCCGTTATTATTTATTACATCGCTTAATGTACTTTTTAATAAATTATTCTGACTGGCAGCATCTGTTAATGATTTATAACTTTTAATTAATTTTCCTTTATTATCAAATTTATATATCTTTTTTCTAAGACTAGGTTGTTCTCTAACACCAATAGGTTCTATTTTCTTTCCTTTATATTCATAAAACCATTGATATCCGTAGGCCGTTTTGGTTTTACCTCTACAACAGTCACCAATAGTATTATAAGATTTATTTAATTTTCTCCCAACCTCTCTTAAACAACCCCATTTCTTTTTATAACACCCATTTAATGAATATTGATACACATTTTTCGAGTGCTGATTTTCTTCACCTAATTTATTAACTTTTGTTTCGTCCCCGCCATCAGTTATATTAACTAGGATTCCTGAGTTATCAATTGTTTTACCAAATAATTTTATGAAATTAATTTCAATTTTCTTAGCTTCTTCTCTATTAATATTCTCATAAATTTTAATTAATATCGGAGGTGTCCCGTCATCAATTAATTTTTTAATTAAATTAAATTTGGTGAAATTCGATTCGTATTTTATTCTATTTAAATTAAAATGCTCGTAACAACGTCGGTCAACACCAATTCCAACATAAAATGGTTGATATTCGAACTCTTTATTATTAAAAGACCAGTACCCACTAATCTTAGGGTTTAATAAAACATACACATAGGTAAACATAATACTCTTTCTTATAAATATCACGAAAACCACAAAAAGACAACTAGAACTCTATCAAACCTTGATTTACGCTAAAGCAAAAAACATCAAGATTAGCCCATTCTCTTATCACTGATAGCCTATCATCATACACACACAATACATTATATTTGTCCTTTATCTCATTCTCATAGATATTTCTTTTGATAATTGTATCCTTCTGAAAATTATTCTCAGGTCTCATAAACATTTCATCAAAATGAATACCATATAATTCAAGCCACTCTTCAGTTACTTTTCTACACACAGCATCACGGCCAGTAACAATTAAAATTTTACGGCCCTTAGAGTGGTGAAACTCTATTTGTTCAGCAACAATATGATTCAAGTCATCAACATAAACTTTCATCCAATCAAATGGTGACCTATTACCCATATGAGCCAATGTCCCATCAATATCAAATACAACAGCATCTGGTAAATGAGAATCAAATGTTGGTTTGATTATAGGACGATTCTTAACCCTGCTTACTGGTTGGAAATCGAAACTATCAATAAGAACCTTGTATGAATCATACATTTTCTTAATCACACCAGTACCGACTTTCTTATCTCTCAATGCATCCCTCTCAATTGCCTTTTGCAATGAAATATCAAACAAACGAAAATCTATATCGGCTTGGTACTTGAACCTCTGAACAAATTCATCTATGTACTTTGCTTTTAAGTTTGTGTTATCAATAAGAACATTTAGGTTCTTCATCAACGCTCTTTCGATTGTATCAATAACCAGAGCAGTAATCATATCCTCAATTTTGTTCTCGCATATCTGTGAATTTTTAAGCATAGCTCTAAAGTCATCACGATTTACTCGGACCCAATTCGGATTGTTACGCACATACTCAGCCGCCCAAGTAGATTTACCTGAGGCTGGTATGCCAATCAATATCAATATTTTTAAATTATCCTTTTTCATTATTAATGCTTCATGCATATTATACCAAAACCTTGTTTAATCAAGAGTTTGATGTTATTCTTAAGTTGCGACAATGTGCAATCAATTATTGTCCCGAATGTGGCCCTAGATATTCTAGCGTCAAATTTACTACCACCATAAAATGCCATGGCTGTCATGGGATTTATATACAATGTATATTGTTTTCTTATTCTCATTATTTGAGCATATATGAATCAGCATACGCTAATTCGAATGAACTATTAATTTTTTTATACAAATCATCTGGATGATAATCCTCTACTGCTTCCCCAGTACGATGAAACTCTTCGGCTAGAATATGATGATGAGTACACAATGTTATACCGTTTGATAACACATAACCACCATTTGGCATGTCGTGTCGGTCCGTTATATGGTGCACATCAAGATTTTCTGTTTCGTCACAAAACACACACTTGTGTTTGTCTCGGTCTAAACAAACATTATTAAATTCTTTTCTCCACGCTTTATGTAATTGTTTATCACTCATAATTAATATAAATCTTCTGAATGTAATTCGTCGACATCTAAAAACCCAATTTGATTTGCTCTTTTTGCGATTTTATACGCCTGTTTTCTATTAACAAAATTATTTTCGTTGGTTAAAAATCCTTGGACCTCAGTATTTTGTAATTTCTGTGATTTCTTTGAATAAGGAAATCCAACAATTTGTGCGAATGTGTTTATACAATTATGATGTCTTAACCCACAAGTAATAAATCCAGTTGATATATTCTTTGGACAATGCACATGTGCAACTCCGTCATCATACCAATTGGCCGAACAAATAATATATTCTTTCTTATTCATAAACAATTTGTTCTTTTATTTTTAATATCGAATCTTTGTCAATTTCACCAGCAACAATTCTAAAGTTAATATCAGACCCTTTTGGTTTATAACCTAAATCTAAACCAATAATCTTTGCTTGTTCAGCACATTTATTAACCACTTCATTAACAATTTCTTTTATTGCATTAGGATAATCCACACAATTTCTTTGTGACGCATTATACCCTATTGCACAGGAACCATCACCAGTTGAATTATAAAATTCTTTTGTGTGTTTTATAATTATATCTTTAATATTAATTTTGTCCATTATATTATTTTTAAACATTCGGCTATCGCTTTATTCCAAGCGTCATAGTAATCGTCATATACATCTTCAACTACAATAATATGCGGGTCCTTGTAATTTTTTAGTTCAGAGATATCCACTTGCCACTTCCCAGTGTATTTAAAATTTACTTCGTCAAATTGTTGAAATACATCCAATACCAAGTTATGCTGTTCCCTAAACCAATCAATGACTTGTTGATATATTGGAGCGTACCATTGGTAATCATATTCTATTTTATAATTCTTGACGATTACTAAATTTATATCCCCATAAGATTCTTTATTCCAAATAGCAAGACATGGTTCATCAAAACCCTTTTCTTTAAACTTAACAACTAACTCATAAGGAACAAATAACTCTTTCATATTAATTGTATTGCTCTTTCAATTGCAACATTTTTTGCGTTGCCACACATAATTATTATTTTCTTCCATTCATTACCAATCTTATGGTGAATAACATATTGATTATGCGCCACACCCGTAACAGAATTGATATATAAATCTGGATGAATCAAAATCTCATGCTTATCCATAAACCAATCAAAAACTTGTTGATATAATGGAGCTGATGTTTGCGTTGCACCACCAAGATTATAATTTTTTGGTTCAAACACATTGGAATATGTCGATAACATATCTGCTCCATCATAACATGCGATACATGGCAGATTAAACCCTTTGGTTCTTAAACCCTTGGCTAATTCGATTGGTATAAATAATTCGTTCATTTTAGTTGTTGTTTTTTAATTATTTCAGCAAAATATCCTTTTTTAGTGTGTATAATCAATTTGAACCTTACACGGTCTTTTTCTATTACTGTTTTTCCAATATCATTTTTTAATATCCGCAACCAATCACCATTTAATAACGGCGAATTCCACGGCGCATTTTTTACCTCAACAGATAATTTTTTAGCTTTATTTAAAACAATAATACCTATCATGATATATGTATTAGTTTTAACGCTTCATCAATTGCATCACCTATTTCAAGATTGCCAAAATAATGGTCCACGTCCCATTCCTTTGCTCTCACCTCATAACCAGTTCCAGCCGCATTCAATCTTACAATCATCCCCTTCGTCACCAACCATTCAATTACTTGTTGCCATAACGGAGCAAGTGTATAACCTTCATTCAAATCTTTATGTCTACATAGACTCGTTAGAATTCTTGTGTAAAGATTGAACCTACGATGTGTGTATGTGAAATACGCCATACAAGGTTCATCGAATCCATTTGCTTTAAGTTTAGCGGCCAAATCAAACGGTACAAATAAATCTTCTATCATCCTTTTAGTTTTTTTGACCATGTTGGAACATAATTGATTTTCATATTTGAATCATAATCATTTAATAATTTCTGAATCATGTGCTCAATAGCTAATATCTGTCTTAGTTTTAATTTATCAGTTATATTATCATGATAAAAAAGCCATTCAAGCAATTCTTCCAAATATCCAATACAAATCTTTCCTTCTTCTAACTTATATGTAGAAACAAATTCACCATTTGGACCGACAAATTTTTTTGTATCCTCCACTTCTTGTTTTTTCTTTTTAGCCATTATTTTTATGTAGTTTATCCAAATCATCTAACCAACGACGGAACAAATTAAATTCATAATCATTGGTTGGTTCATCTTCTAGCCAATTACGACCAAACAAGGGTTTATCATAATCATTATTTTCAGTTTCGTCAATCCAATGTCTCCCGAACAATGGTCTATTATCGTTTTCGTCATCAGGCTCAAAATGTATTCCTATTCCCATTATAAATAATTTAATTCTCTTCCAGTTAATGCAAAATACAAGTTCATAACTTGCTTATCGGTTGCCATATCATAGCCACTCTTGAAACTCCCATCACTTTTGATATATACAGCAAAAGAAAATGTAATCTCAGGTGGTGTTTCGTCATCAGAATAACTTGAAGTCGGCACCTCAAGTAATTCATCATCTTCATCTAACTCAGTCAACCACCAACTATCTTCGTGAATAGAAATACCATCTTTTATCCACCATTTGATTTCATCACCATCTCTATCCTTAAAAACTTCTTTTTCGAAACCCAATGCGGCTAATCGCTCACGTGTGAGTTTGTTTCCAGTGTTATCCATTATCATATAGTTTGTACTGTTTTAACATTAAAAGAAAATTTCCAAGAAGTAAAGAAATCAACCAATTCTTTATTTTCTCTTGGTATTTTGTAATAGTAATAATCCCACGAACTTTGACGTATCAAACCTAATTCATCCTCAAGCATATCGTAACCAACATTATATGGACCCATAATATATGGCTTATCCGCTTTATAAACATTCTTTGAAAAGAAATAGATACCAAGTTCTTCAAAATTTTTTGAACAGAATTTATTAAATAATGCTTGATTAAATTCCATTTCCTCACCATAGTTCCGATGCTGAACCAATCGCAATTTTTCTTTGTCCTTGGTTTTATAACACTTCGCAAAAACATCATGGCGCATTACCAAATATTTTTTATCATATACACGACCATGTTGTCTCATTCGTATTATACTTATTGTTTTAAATATTTAATTGCGTTTTCTTTTTCGATATTTGTACAAGGAAGAATACAAAAAGATTCTATCTCCATATCATTTAGTCGACTTCTCTGATATCCTATCAAGTCGCCATAATAAAGCCCTTGACATGTTATTTTACCGTTATTAAAATCCAATATTGTTTTAAATTTCTTTACATCACTTATAAGGGTCCAACCTAACTTTGATGAGTCAATCATAAAGACCAATGGAAAACCAGAAATACAACCAGTCAAAAAAGAATCAATATCCTCAACATAACCCTTATCCTCAAATGTTATAAATCGCCTACCGTCTTTTTTATTGAATAAATCAAGCAATTCATACCAACGATAGAATCTTCTCGTTGTTACATTTTCAAAAAATTCGAATTCTGTCATGGTTTTAATTTATTCGGTATAATCATTTGTGTCATCCAATGTTGACTTGTCTGAACATGCTTGGCCCTTACATACTTTGCAACATTTTTGGTGAAATCTTCATATCTAAATGACTCAGCATTGCGAAATACATAACCCTCACTCGCATTTAAATCCAATTTATTTGCAAGGTCTCTCAAATACGATTCATTGAATTCCATCTTTGCGATAACTGGAACTGTCTGTAATCCTAACATTCCACAAACATCTTCTGTTTCATTCCATGATAAACATTCATTCTTTTCATTCCAAATTGAAAATACCATAAAATATGTTGGCAACTCTTCATAAAAAATAGAATGCTTTGCAAATAAATTCTCGCCACATATTCTCCAACCTTCAGGAATGTCATGTTTGATTTGACCCCATAATCCTTTCACCCAATGACGACTGTCATGGTCCAAAGAATCAATTGACCTAGCATGAATTCTATCAGGATACATATTGGTATTTTCACCGTCCATCTTTTCGGTAATAATACCTTGCATTCCATTGAAAGGTTCCATGTCATCCACAAATCTATCATCACTGGTCGTTCCTAACGACCAAGGAAAGTGATAAGTTCTATTGTATTTGTAATATGACATTTTATTTTAAATTTGTGAACCGTTCCAAAAATCTTTTTCGATTTTCTGTATTATGGGTAATAAGAACTCATACAGTGGCATATACACTTTGTCTGCATATTCTATATCATACCTTGTATTTTCAAAACCACTAAAACTAATAAAACATGGTTTTCCACCTCTTATTTGGCATTCAACACGTTTATTTGTTTTGGTTGTACAAGAAAAAAAACCAACATTATCTTCATCATCATATGAATACCTCACATTAAATAACCCTCTAGATAAATGTTTTTCTAAGAGTTTTTGAGCTTGTGCTTCACTAGCTTTAATTACGTTTACAAACATATTATTTATTGTTTTCGATTTTAGTTAATTCCTTTACCAATGAATCAGCTGTGTTTTGATGTTGTTTGATATCCGCAGCTGTGCCATAAAAAATAGTATCCCTCCATTGATACAGCGTCTTCTTTGCAAAACCATCATCATCCCATATCGTTGTATAAATGATTCTATCAACAATTTTTGTTTCTCTGGTATATCTTGTATAACAGCTACTAAATAATATTACTATCAGTATTACCCAAAGTTTCTTTATCATAATCTTCTTTATAAATGTTATTTAACCAATATTCAAAAAGTTCTTTTTCTTGACCTTTGATATACATTCGCTTTACTTCACCATCTTGCCATTGTGCCAACCTTAACCATTTGGCAAACTTCACAGGAATATCTGCATATGAATATGCAAGAAACCCACAACAAAAAGCAGCCCTAAGACCAACCTCTAATGGACCATATGCACCAGACATTTGTTTGTCTCTATATTGTTCCAATTCTTTATTCATAATTAACAACCTATTGCGATGATTCCAAGAACAATAATAAATGCAATCACAATAATAATATTAAATTGTGTTTCAGCTCTTTTATCTTTAGCCTTGATTATTCTTTCTTCTTCTTGTTTTTTTAAAAGAGCAAGAATCTCTTTTACATCATCTTCTATCATAAAAATTATTTAGCTCGTCCTTCAACAACATACGTCATGTTAACAATACTCTTGTTACATGGCGTTGCAAGATTTACTGTATCGCCAGCAACATAAGCCGAATCCAACCACATCAATTCTACTTGACCACTATTCACTGGATAAACCCGATAATATTTTAATCGATACGGATTGTGGTTACAACCAAAAAATATTATCATAAGAAAATACCAAATTAATATATAAAATCTCATAAGCGTTAATTTAAAGAATATTCAAAATTTAAATAACCATCATTCATTATTGTTGATGTATTATCAATAATACCAGTTATCACGGTCAACCCCCATGATAATAAAAATTCTTCAGCTGATTTATAATACGTCTGTTTCATAATATTTAAAAAACTAATTGATTGCAATTCTGTGCTAATACAGATAACCATTCCAAGCGATGAAGCTCTACTCCTTTTACCCAATAACACCTGCTGATTTCACTTTAATCGATTTCCAAATTCGTATGGTAGGACATTACTACTACCAACTCTGCTACTTTCAACTTCATGGTAATGAACCACTACTTTTAATTTCAAGTTTCCTTGTATCGCAATCAACTAGTTTATTGGCAAATATACGACAAATTCCCCAATAGACCAAATCTTTTATTGGGAGGGGCTGGGGAGGGCCGTTTACGTCGCACAACCACTCCCCTTTCCCTCATTCCCACATATTTATAGAAAACATTTTAATGAAATTCGTTAGGTCAACAACCATTGTGGAAAATAATATACCCGTAATAGCTCGTACAATCCTTCCTCTGGACGAAATAGCTACCATGCATGAATCTGCCCTAGCATCCCTTAAAGGCGAGCTAAAGGTCCCTAAACACGTCCTAGATAGCTTTATGATAAAGGACCAACTTAACCCTGACTTCTGGACCAACGAAAAACTTAACCCAGAGGTCCATACAAGACTCCTTAAACTAGCCAACTCATTCTTTAAAGACCTAGAACTCCCATCTAACATCAAAATGAAAGATATCCTATTCGTGGGTAGTCTTGCAAATTATAATTGGTCAAAATTCTCCGATATTGACCTTCATATCGTTATCGACTTTTCAGAATTTGAAGAAGAAAAAGATTTCATGAAAAAACACTTTGATGCAGAAAAGAATTTATGGAACGATAAACATGAAATCAAAATGTTTGGATACCCAGTTGAACTATATGTACAAGATACCAAAGAGAAATTATCAGCTGCCGCTATCTATTCTATCCTAACCAACAAATGGAAACTTAAGCCAGAAAAAGAACACTTCAGAGTGGACCAAAGTCTTATCAAAAGGAAAGTGGAAAAAATCTTTGATAAAATCAAAAGTATCAAGGACAACTACATAAACCAAAACTACGAAGGCGTTATCGATAAAGTAACATCATTGAAAGATACCATTAAAAAAATGAGAAAATCAGGACTAGAAAAAGGTGGTGAGTTCTCAACAGAAAACCTTATGTTCAAAGTGTTGAGAAGAACTGATTTTATGGAACTTATTGATAGCTTCAAAAATAAAGCTTATGATAATCAAATGAGCTTGAGAGAAGACTTGCCTTAAAATAAAACTTCATCATATTGAGCGTTATAATTGATGCTAGTTCCTACTTTTTCGGTCTCATAGTCATGCGGAAATTCATTGAACTCTTCCAATAATTTATTAACCTCATCCTTTAAATGTTGAGGAGCTTCAATATTTGACTGTCCCCTAAATTGAGCAAGATATAAACGATTACCTTTTACCCTATAATCATAACCAAATCTCAAATCCAAGGTATAACCGCCAATATGATATATTGCACTATTACCAGCATCAACAAGCTGACTATACGTACCAACACAATGATTCTGCATCAACCCCTCAGCAATCAATTCATGATTGGTTAATAACATTTTATATCCACTATATGCGGCAAAATCACGATAAACCTTCGCAATATTTAAATTACGCAATTTTTCATGCTTCAACATAACTTGCGTTATCTCTTTGGCCCACTTGTCATGCTCAACCTTCAATCTCTTTGTACTCCATGAACAATTCACCTTTTTGCCAAGCATTGCAGCAAACTTGCACGTATCAATAAACAATCCATCAGATACCATCTCATATTGCAAATTCTCAATGTTATCTAAAACCTTACGCATCTCCTTCCACATCTTGAACATCTTTGGCCTCTCATAATCATGATAAACCCTCAGCAATATTTTTATTGCTGGCAACGGTGCTTTGAATAAATGACGCAACGCTTTATTAAGACTATATAATTTGTGATTGACAACGGTATTGAATGGCATTACAACTAGCAACGGATTTTCACCCAAAAATCTAATCCAACTAAATTTCTCAATCATCAATTGAAAAATCTTATGCTCTTTGGTATCATCAAAAGGAATATGTTCAGCAATGAAATTTTGTAGGCCTAAATAAGATAATAATTCAACATGTTTCTTGCTACCTTTACGCTTTGTTAAATAAAATTTCCCACTGGAATAAGATATGCTGGATTCACAAATCTCACGATTATATATTCGACAATTAGAACTTATTCCATATGTCTTGCTCATCACAGCAATCTGAAAATCACCATTTGGATGATTAAATTGAATAACCCTCTTACGAGTGTATTTGTTCTTGTTTAAACCATAGATAATCTTAGCCTCACTAGGACTCTCTTTATATATTGCAAATAAATCATCTATCGCTGGATTCAATGACTCTTCAATCAAAACCCAATCAACTAATTCCTTCTTCATTTTAAAGCTTTAAATGTGAATAATAACGCATATATGCCAATAAACATTCCGTCTTCAATTTGCTCCATCTTTCATGATTGATGGGAATCTCAAAATATTCAGCCAATATCAACCCCTCATCCCATGCTGTATACTCCTCCTTGAATGATTCAACAAAATATGATTTCCTCCTACGGAAATTCCTATTGTATGTTCGACTAGTATGGTCCTCAGCCTTATACAATATCGGAAATCTTTCTGCAAAAACATCAGCATCTTTCCTCAATTCATGATGGCCCAACTCATGCAACATCAAATAAACTTGATGCTCATAATTATATTTTCCCTCTATCTTGATTCGTGTTGGTGTCCAATAAGGTTCTAAATGATTATTATAAACAGCTGAAATCCCACTATAGCTTAAATCTACCTCCTTGAAACCCTCTTCATGAGCGTATTCAATCAAAACATCAAGGGCTTTTTTGTAGCTATAGCGCATGGTAATATCGTTTCTAATAAATAGTCCCTATAGGTCGAAATTATAATTAAATATTTTACATCCTCCCTCAACCAACATCCCCAACCTAAACAAATCTGGAAACATCGTATCACCTATCTGATTATCATTGATATGACTAATATGAAGCTCCGAAAAATGTGGACAAAATCTTTCATAGGTCTTCTTCCCTCCTATACACCAATCAATATCATTCAATGCAAATGTATCTCTTCCAACTACGATAATCTTCCTACCTTTAAGCGGTGGCAAAGTCTGAAACGTATTATAACCAACCAATAATGTTGATTCCCTATTCTCAAGAAGTGTCATCTTTTTGAAATGCTGAAAATCAGCTTTGCACCTCCAAGGAATACCTAGTTTAAATCCAATATAACCCAAATTGTTTACTGCTAATATCGCTTTCATAGTCGATTTATTTTGAAACGAAGATACACAAAAAAATCAATATTACCAAATTTGGGAATATTTATATAAAAACTCGAATGAGAATAGCCGATAAAAAGAAATATATTCAAAAAGCCAATCTTATATGTGAAGCCTCAAAAATAGAAGGATTGAATTATTCTGATGGTCAAGAAGGACCATATAGAGACAAATATGTTAGCGGAGAAATAAGAATAGTTGGAAATGATGTCGAAATACTAGATTGGAATTCAAGAAATAATGGTCATGGCAATACTCAAAAAAGCCTAGAACTATTAAAGAATACATATGGTGGCGAAATTAGAGCAGTTGATGCTGGATATGAAGGTGAACCATCTTTTAATTATTGGCAACATATGATGAATAAAGGTCTTATCGATGGAATATATGATGATAATACCGTTTTACACGAACCTCAAAATTTAAGCTGAAAAATTTCCCAAAAAAAATTTTTGAAAAAGGGCCTCTCTTTATTTTAAGTCCAAAAATTTCCCAAAAAATTTGTTTACGCCATCACCCCCTATATAACAGGGGCATACGGGGGGGTATATAAGGGGGGTAACGGGGGAGGGGTCTACGGGGGAGGGTGTATGGGGGTCTTATCTGACCCTTGTCATTATACGGCTGTTACCGTGACAGCCATAGCCATTGCGTTGGCAAGAAGGGAGTAAGAATAATACAATTACGATAAGGATAGCACCGATTAAATTTTTCATTGAGTGTGGTTTTGAGGTTAAAAAAGTAAGGGTGCAATTTAATGTCTTTGTTATCTTACATTTTGGATAGTTGACAGCTATCACTCACGATACAAATATACGATTAATTATTGAGAGTACCAAATTTAAATTAGCCATGATAGCGAAGTTTATAATATCGGTTATCGCCAATATTAGTACCTGTAAAATGTTCTACTTTGCCAGTGTATTTGTTTGTACCAGTACGAACGATACAAAACTCGATAGGCTTATTTTTGATTTCAACTTCGATAAGACTACGCACATCTGCTGCGATATCTTTATCGATGTATAGTTCAATTTCTGTTTTACCACACTCAAGGTTGAGTTTGATTTTATTCATTGCAAGGGCAAAAGTCTCATCAATTGTTTTTCTACGTGCGGTTGTATTAAGTACTAAGTTCATGATTGATTGGTTTAGAATACAAATATAAGACTATTTTATGACAACACCAAATTTTTCTAAGTAATATTTTGTAAGAATTATACGATAGTAATCCATAGGGATATACATATATTTTGCCGTCTTGATGGTCATACATTTAGGGATATGAAAATTAAGGCGTTTGGTTGTTATAAGATATATCATTGGATAGTCAACACTTTCATAGCAGTTCGATATTTTAAATCGAATCTTTGCTGTTGAGGCGTAATCAAAAAAGAAGTGTTTTTTATTAGGCATTCATTGCCATTTTAATGATTGGGAAACGTGTTGTAAATTCGGCCCATTCTTTATCTGCTGTTTCGTTATCAATTTCCACGTTGGTATCTTTATAACGAGATACGAGCCATTTAGCGAAGTTAATACGTTGATTGAGTTCTGATTCTTTGCCACATATTCCTATCAGTTCTTGGGCATCTGAAAGGTGTGACATGATAATCATTGAAACTCTTGTTGGTATTAGTAGCATGGTTGATTGGTTTAGGATATAAAGATAAGACTAATTTATGAGAGTACCAAATTTATTTATGAAAAATGTATCTCTAGACCTGAATCTGGAAGAATAGCTATTTCCATACATTCAAGCATATGAGCATAATTCGTTGCTGTTGTGGTGGAAAGAGTTGTATGTTTTTTGATGTTATTGATATCAGTTGCCAGTGTATCACCTTTAAAGAAGCGAAACCAAAGGGATATATTTTTACCCTTTCTTTTGATTTGTTTTCTTATACTCTTTTCAAGATTGTTTAGCCCTTTATAGAGTTCATAATTCCCCTCACTGTTACGATGTTTGGTATCTAAGAAGGCTTTAAACAACCCTTTGGCAAAGTCTTCATATTCGGTTGAGTTGATACGAGAATCTATCATTATTGGTTGGTTTAGAATACAAATATAAGACTAATTTTCGATACTACCAAATTTAATTTGTAACTATTATGCCAAATTGTTTATAATAAACCTCCCTTGAAATTGGCTGAGAGTGTCTGTGATGGAAGCAGTCAGGACATTCATAACTAATTGTTCCGATACCTGCTTTCAGTTCACCTAATGTAATATATCTACCACATTTGCATCTTCTTTCTGCTGAGAGGCCAAGAGTATTATTGTGCTTTGACATAGTTGGTTGTTTGAGATACAAATATAGGACTATTATTCAATCTACCAAATTTATTTTAAGTAACCATTTTTAATCATTCGATATGACATGAACCATACCACCAAAAACAATAGTTCTATTGCTGGATAGATACCAGCCAAATCTTTTTGAAATTGGGATAGTATATTTGTTTGGCCTGAGGCCATTGCGGTAAGGGTTATCATTCCTTCCATAAAGAGTATAGACAGAAGCATTAAGCCGAGTGAATATAAGAATGATTTTAGTATCATTGGTTAATTGGTTTAGAATACAAATATAGGACTATTTTTTGAGAGTACCAAATAAAGGGGAAGATATATTTATATAGCTGCTCGGCCAGTCATATTACTAATATCTCCCCTTATGTTCGCAGGTCATTTACTTCTTTTTCTTTAAGGGAGTTCTTTTCTTTTTTGGAAGAGTTTTGAGGTCATCAGTGGTAAATGGTGCGGTTACATTAACAGCCACACCATGCTTATCAAAACACCATCCAATAACAGGTGGGTTTGTAATGTTGTTTCTTTTTTTCATAATAGATTATTTAGATTGCAAAGGTATTGGTATTTACTTAACGTACCAAATTTATTTTTCGTACATTGAAACAATGATATCAGTTTTACTCAGGGTGTTCCATCCACCTTTAGGGTTGACCAAAATGATTTCCCCTTCATTTAAATACTTTTTGAAAGCAAACCCTGCCATGTAGTGTCTGATTTTTGCAGGGGCTCTAAACGTCCCATTTTCGTTCCTGATAGGGAATATCATTTCCCATGGACCTGATTGATATCTTTCGGTTGTTGATGCTCCTAAGAAGCGGCTGAGAACTACATATGTTTGTTTCATTTGTTGGTTGGTTTAGATTGTAAATATAAGACTATTTTTGGTATCTGCCAAATTTATTTTGCAATAATTAAATCGGTTAATTTTAATAGGTCAGCTTTCTTTAATGAAATCTCATCAATAACACGTTCGCCATCTTTATATACTGCAATAAAATGTGTGGATGGTAAGTGCCTATAATAGGCAGTACCTTTGCGGATTGTTATACCATTTGCGAAGGTATATTCTTTGCCAACACCACCGCCAAAACCCCAAGCGTTACAGGTGTTAAAGTCTTGTGTTTTTACGGCGAGGTTTAATATATCAATTAATGTCATGAGTTGATTGGTTTATTGTATTGCAAATATAGGACTATTTTTCGATAATACCAAATCTATTTTAAATATTTACTTGAGATAATAAAATGTGTAATAAGAAGACCCAACGGTATTAACATTAGCCAAGCGTGGGTGCTAAACCATTGTTTAAAAAAAATGGCTAAGAATAAATTTACTGTTGCCATAATGATTGCGAGTGCTATACAAGCCTTATTTAATTTTTCCATGTTTGGTTTAATTGTATTGTAAAGATAAGGTTATTTTATGACATTACCAAATAAAAAAGCCCTCGGTAGAAACCGAAGGCAATGTTATAGGGAACCACCCCTATTTTTAAACCAACTATGCTCTTTATTTAAATCCGTAAATTTGTTTTAATTCAGCTTTGATACGTCTTGCATCTTCGCCTCTCCAAGTTGTTGCATTGCTTAAAAAGTATGCAACTATTGATTCACCACTATCTTCATAGTAACGGTCTTCTTTTGTTGCAAGAGAAAACATTGCATCGAGATAAGGAACTGCACCGAAATAAACATTAGGCCATAGCTTTTTAATTTCGGCAGCGATAACATTGATAGGACGATAATTTTTTGTCATAATTGGTTTTTTGATTAGGATACAAATATAAGACAATATCTTGAGACAACCAAATTTATTTATACTTTTCCATTAACTCTTTTATTACACCAATTCCTTTTGGTGAATATCCACCTTCTGGGATAAAATGGCTGGGGTAGTCATGTAGCATTTGTACATCAGCCCAAAACGTTCTATCATGCCCTTTATAATCATCACTTAAAAATCTGTCAACATTTCCACCAACACGGGATAGGCTTTTACCCTCAAATATTTTATGCAGAATTCCCACGCCTTTATCAGTACAACAACGACTGAAAGCACATTTGTTTCCGTCATTGTTTAGATACAAACATAAACTGCCATCTGTTGAACGTGGATTGAGCAAGTAGAAAACAACTGTTTGCTCTATTATTTGTAATTTTGTTAATCGTTGCATGTTGATTGGTTTTATTGAGTTATAAAGATAAGATTATTTTTCGATACTACCAAACTTATTTTTTAATAGTTTGTAAGGTTTAAAACAACGGTTGTTTGATTAAGGTGTTTAGAACCAGTGCTGAAGAATTCGGTTATCAGTAAGTAACCTGTGATGATAATAACGGAGCAAGTTTTTTTCATGTTGGTTGGTTTATTGTATTACAAATATAGGACTATTTTTCGATATACCCAAATTTATTTTAATCCCATTCCCTATCCTGAAAAACTTGTTGGTCTTCCCAATTGTCCCTATCGCTGCCCTCATCGAAATTGTAGTCGTCAGCGTTGTCATAATAATCCCCGTTATCGAAAACCTCATCAATAAGATTTTCATCATTAGCGTCAAAACCAAAATCATCTTGGTCAAATTCGTCTGGCTCAAAATTGTCGTTGTACATAGTTGGTGTTTTTGAATGTTAATTTGATAGCACAAAGATAGGACTATTTTTCGATACCACCAAATTTATTTTAAAATAAAAAAGCCATCCTTTCGGACGGCCTCTTATCTTATTTACCAACTAATTTTATAACTCTATCGTTTCACCGTTTGCAGTTAGGTTGTTGCCAACTTCAATACTGAAATTTACAAAGTTACCAGTTTTTAACAGTTTACGCAATTCATTTTTGGCAATTGTTTCCTTGCTGCTGTTTACGGTTTTGTATTCACCTTTAACCAATACGGTTTTATTAACACGATAACCGTAAATGTATAACAGGCCTGTTTCATTGTGAACTTTAACGCCGTCAGTAATAACGGTATAAGCATCAATTTGTCCTTCGCTACGGGCTTTGTCAGGGGCAATAAATGCTTCGATTAAGGCTGTACGAGCTTTTTCGATATCCACCATAGCTGACTGCCATTGCATTGTAGTAACATCCAACTCACGGAGGAATTTGATATCCTTTTCTTTTGTGGCAGCATATTTTACACCAATGTTAATCAATTGGTTTGAAACTTCGCCGCTTTTGTTTGTGTAATTTTTAATGCTGAAAAAAGAAACACCAGTTGGTGATTTTGCAATTGCATTGCGAACAAGACCGATAACGTTTGTCGCTACATTTGAAATTTGAATTGTTGTTGGTTGCATAATTTGATTGGTTTAGAATACAAATATAGTACTATTTTTCGATACCACCAAATTTATTTTAAAATAATAATGGATAACCCCATTTAATTATGTACTTAATCAAACTGCATCCAATACCAAAATAAACCACACTTACGACAATACAAAGGAAAAACCCGCTACCACCACCATCTTTAACTAATAGCCTTAACGTCCAATTATATAAATTGGTTACGATAAATAACAATGCTAATAGCATTATAAAAGCAAATAGTTCCATAAAAATGTTTTAGAATCAGGGAGGTTTCCCTCCCCGATTGTTATTAATTATTTATATTCTTTTCTCAGTTCCTCAGCAACGGCACTAAAGTTCTTATTTTCCCTGTCACAAACATTGGTGAAGGCAATGAACAATTGACTGGCCTTTAATCTTTCAGCATCATTTGCCACTTTCTTTTTGGCTTTTTTACGGGCTGCTTCATTTTTGGTTTTTTCACCAATGAAATTTGCCCATGCTGCAAAAGCGTTCCTGATGTTGTTGCTGAGTGCTGTTGTGTAAACAATCGGTGTTTTCATTTTATTTTGTTTAGTTGGTTAAATAATGAAATGCAAATATAGGACTATTTTTTTAATTCACCAAATTTATTTGAATAATAATTTTTTATCTCTAATGTTATACCATATAGAAAAATCATTATACTAAAAAATTCAGTTATATAAAAGGCTATTTTCATAATAAATTATTTTGCGTCAGGATAGGCTTGTTTCATATCCTCATCAGTTGCTTCTATTATCCAATTGTAATTTTTATCTTTGATATGTTCTTTTTTCTTTTTAAGAGAACCAGTTATTGATTGACCACTATTCTCAAGAAAAGCGTTGACCTTTGATTCATCCAAACCATCAATAAGTTTCTCAAATTTTTTCCAATGATGTTGCATAGATATATTTTAGTTAGCTGAGGTTTCGTCAATTGCAAGGTCTAACAAATCTGCAAGGCCTTGGTTAAATTCGTGAGCAAAAGGTTCGTCGTATCTTTCAATGGTGAATACATTAATTGGAAGTGGGGGAGGAACGAGTGTCATGGTTGATTGGTTTTGTTGATACAAAGATAATGTAGTTTTTTCAAACTACCAAATCTTTTTTAGGTTAGGCTGTTGCAGTCTCTTTTGCTTGTTCAAACCTACCTTTGTATTCATTCATTATTTCTTCATACTGTACCAAACAGTCAGCAGCAGAACGGCCTTTCAATCCGTAATAGTTTTTGATAGCTGTGAAATTGATACCTCTGAATTTCATTCCTTTAGCCATCAGTTTCAGGTTAAAATGATGAACCGCTAATTGGTAACCGAAATAGTTTATTGCTTTACCCTCAGCATGAACGGATGGAGTTTTAAGTGTGCCATCGGCAACTTGTTGTTGAGCAATTTCAAATGGAGTTTGTATTGTCATGGTTGATTGGTTTAGAATACAAATATAGGACTATTTTTGGTAAGTACCAAATTTATTTTTAACCCCATCCATTAGCCATCCATAATAATGCATCTTCAAGTGAGGTCTCAAATTTATTACTTGCTGTTGTTGCTTCTTCCAATATGTTACCAGCTTCTTCACCTTGGAAAAAATATTCTTTTCCGTTAGGCAGGTCAATGGCAACATAAGGAAGACTGTGACTGATATCAACAAGTACCGCATCCTTTGGATTATATTTTTTATGCTCTGCTCGGTATGCCTTAGCGATTCTTTTAATTTCGGCTTTGGTTTCTTTATTGGTCATAGTTTTTATTTACGGTACACAAAAGTGTACATGAAGTTGATTGTTGGTCAAAGATAAGACTATTTTTCGATACCACCAAATAAAAAACCCCTTAATTTCTTAAGAGGTTTCCTATCATTATAATTCGTCTAAGTATATATAAAATGTTATTAATAGAATTGTTACTTGGGAGAGCCTTTATTGAATATCATTGTTTCGGAATTTTAACTAAGATTATCAAATAATTTAAAAACCAAATATACAAAATCTTTCTGAAAGGGCCAAATTTAATATGCTGATACAGTACCAGCAGCCCGTGCCGCCTTGGTTGCCAACGCATCCCAATTGGTTTCGCCGTCCTCATCTTCCTCATCATTCATGTCACCCTCAAGATTTTCATAAACCCTTACACAAGCAGCAGCAAGGGCTGTAAGCAATTTTTTCTTAGTGGCTGATGTAACTTTATAAAAGTCTGATGGGGTAATTGCACCACGAATGCCACCGCCCAAATAGTTTACATAGCAGCCGAATTTGTTGGGCAATTCTTCACGTATTTTAAAATGTTCGGCAATGCTACTTCCATAAAAGCCGCAATAACCGCCACGACCTCCAACACTATATGTTGTGTTACCAATACCTAATGCTTCAAGTTCATCAAGCGTATTTACTTTTTTTAGTTGTGTTAATGTTACCATAGTTGTTTTGTTTTTAGATTACAAATATAGGACTATTTTATCAACCCACCAAAACTTTTTTAAAGTTTTTTCGGTTGTATGCTTTTTTGTTTTTATGAACTCGGTGATAGTTGATTCTACCAACGGCTAGTTCCAATGTTCTATTGGCTGCTTTGGTTAGTATCAATATCTCATCTTTCTTGATTTTCATAAATCAAAGATAAGACAAATTTATGAGATGTGCAAATTTCTTTTTATTCTCACCCTAATACTAATGCAGTCGGAAATGAAGCCAAAGATGGTGAATCAAAAAGAAATTTCCAATCATCCTCATTCAAGGTTGCTTCAACAAAGGCTGTGATTTCATCATTCGGTGAATCGTCACCCTCATCAGGTAGAAACACTTCAATCTCGCCTTGATATATTACTGTCTCAGCGTCCTTGGCAAGGAGTTGTTGAATACATTTAAGGTCTGCTTCTTGCTTGGTGAAATACCAATTGAACTCAGGAACATTATTCCCTTTAGGAACATATACCAATACTACATGGATAGGAAATTTTAACATGGGTTATTTATTTTTGCGAATATAAGGTAATTATCCGATATCACCAAATTTATTTTATGCTTTGCCAATGAGAATGTTATATCCCATCATTTCATTGATTTTTGGTAACCATACACTTCTATCGAAACTATTATTCCAACAAGAGCCATGAATGATACTATTTACCAAATGCTTTCTTGTTACCGAATGAATGAATTCTGTAAAGCCAGTATTTTCAGGGTTATATACTCCTTTGCAATCATGGTATATATCTTCACCTTTGAATTGCAATACAATATGGTTCGCACCATCAGCAGTTTTTGAGTTTCCTTTTTTGTATTCGAGATTCTTATCCGCAACCCATTCTTCCCAAATATCATATAGATAATAGATTTTAACCTTGCGATTTTCTTTCTTTGCTAAATCGTATAACGCAAGAGCAGCAATGCCACAACCACCCATACTAATTTCAGGGATTTGTGCCAAGAATTTTTGCATTGATTTGAATGTTGGTCTTTGCATAATGGTAATTTATGAATGCAAATATAAGACTATTTTAACTATTCACCAAATTTATTTTAATACTTCATCAACATGTTTTCAATTTTATTCATTTTATAATCACCAATGGTTCTTTTCAGAATTTCCATTTCTTTAGGTGAGTTTGCTTGTATGAATCTTATTGCTGATAAATGCGGTATACTTCCATCCAGTGCTAACTCAGCAACTCTTCTATGCACTGCTGCATCATCCTCAAAAAATCCTTTTTCATCATCACGTTGAATTTCGTATTGATGGTCATTACTGCGGTCTGTAAAAGAAATAAACCAACCTTCATTAGAAACCGAAGCATTGATTTTTCCACCTTCTGTTATTAATTCTTGTTCCATAGTTAATTATTTAGAATGCAAATATAAGACTATTTTAATTACCCACCAAATTTATTTTGGTGTCAACATAAACCAATAAATGTCTTTTATCCCATGATATACCTCTCTGACAAGAGCATGACCTTTTTCTTGTATTATCAGGCCTCTTAACTTTTTGCCATACCTTATTACAACCGCCACAGGTTGCTTGATATCTCATTTGTGGTTGTGTAACTTCTTCAGTATCGTAACATCTTTCAGGCTTTGCTCCAATGCGAATGCAAACCTGTTTCCACGCCCAACCATGACCAGCTTTATGACCAGCAAGGGCATGAGCAATTTCATGTAGAATGCAATCAGTTACTTCATATTCACCATTAAGCATTATTAAATGTCTTGAAAGGCTGATTAATTTTCTACGATATTTACAAACGCCAAAACGTCTCAAGGAGTTATCCAACTCAAATGTCCATCCCTGACTAATCAGGCCATGCTTAATCATTAAGGAGTGTGCAATGCTTTGTGCTAAGTGGAGTTGCATATTGGTTTGGTTTAGAATGCAAATATAAGACTATTTTTATTAACTACCAAATATTTTTTTCTTTGCTGCTGCCTTGGCATTTTTATCGCACCAAGAATTTACCCAATGTCTTGCTGTTCTTGTATGTTTGTGACCCTTTACATGTCTGAATGAAACATGAGATATATTCATTAATTTAATGATAGCGTTGTATTGTTGTAGATTATTTAGTGAGTAGTCTGGAATTATCTTTGCACGGTTTTCTATTAGGTCAATAACTGCTTGACTATCGGTATTGATATAGATTTGAGTTACATTCCAGTCGTGTCTGCTAAGATAATGTAAAGCGTTAATGATACATTTGAATTCTGCATCGTGTGAGGAGTGAACTTTATTTTTAAATGCTTGGGCAAGTCTTAAACGGCCTTGGTTGCTTGTTATCCAAAAAGCATAGCCGCCTTGTTTATGTTCGTGGTAATATGAAGCGTCGGTTGTTATGGTGACCAGCATAGTGAAGTGTGAATGGATTGCGAAGGTAAGGTATTTTATTCAAACAAAAAAATTTATTTTTGGATTTTATTTTGTACCTTTGCAATCTTAAAAAATAGCGGCCCCGTTACAAGTGGTATCGGTGAGCTTATCGTTTTTCCTCAACCATATCTATTATCAGTCGGTGTAACGAACCATCTGACCGTCCTAGATAACCGCTAATAAGATAAAAGAAATCAGAAGAAAAGCGTGTTGCCTTGTTGTACACTACTCTCGGATGTTTAGCTCTTGGCTTTCTTGAAGTTGGAATCGAACCAAAATACCATTCTTCTAACTTTTGTGGGTCGCCCTGATAATGAATCAGGCTGTCTTATTAAATGGTTGGGCATTTAGTTTTACAATCATCTCCACCCGTTTCGAACCGAGCTTCAATTTTAACCATTCAATATGTAATTAGGCGTTTATACTATGCCACCCGTGTTGTATGTACACTTTTGTGTACATGATGTTGCTGAGAATGATGGAATCGAACCACCGCCCCAACGGTTCACTTCCTACTTTGCGTTTCACTACTTTACGTTTGGCCCGAAGGTTAATTTGTGTTTCGTCTACTTTGCGTTTCCCGCTACTAAGATGTGCTCAACCACTGAGCTAATTCTCCGACATGAGTTAAACCTAGAAAGTAACACATGCCTTTACCATTGTTTAATTCGTGATGCAGACTGGCCCCGCCCCAGCAACCTCCGTTGAACACGGTGCTCTAACTTTTTGCGCTACTGCATCTGCGTCCGAACTTTGGATGGCCATCCTCCATTCAAACGATTCTGACTTCTTTGGATATCACATGGGTCAGAATAAATTTATTGCTATGTTAGCTGGGCTTGAACCAGCGACCACGGGTTTAGAGCCCGTCGCTCTACCAACTGAGCAGTATAACATATCCGTCACACACTTTGACAGGCCTGTCTCCATGTGTCCTTCTCAACCCTTTAAACGTTATTGGGTCAATATTAACTTTGATGCTTGTCGCCCATCCGTTGTAGTCCAACGGTCAGTTGCTAGCCTCACAACCTTAACAGTCTTTAACCATAAGGCGCAAGCATCTTAATAATTTGCCTCAGTTCCAAACCGAGGACTTGTTCCGTGACTTGCCAGCCCCAGATAATATTTTAAAAATAGTAAGTGTCGGAATTCCGTAGTCATAACCAACTTATTGGTATTTCACCATTTAGGACTTGTACCTATTACTATTTTATTCTTAAGAACTTTTGTAAGGATGGTTGTAATTCGAAACAACTTTGCTACTGCGAAAACAGTCGCCGACCTACCTAGGTCTTCATCCTTCGATGTGAATGCATCCACATCTTTGCCCATATTCAGATACAAATATACTATTATAATTTGAATCTACCAAATTTATTTTATGAAAAACCCTACAATTTCTTGCAGGGCTTTTCTTTCAAGTACAAAATCAAAAAAGGAAGCTCTTTATTTCATCTCACCCTTCAAACGGGTCATTGTTTCTGTCAATGCTTTTTGTGTTTCAACTGTTATCACCGTCAATCGATTAACAGGCCTAGTAAAGGTCAATGGCACTGTGGCTGTAATATATTTCATGTTGTGCTCCACATAAATATCTTCTGGCGTAAACCCAAACACACCATCACCATTTGTTCCATAACTACCATCTTCGGCTGGGCTAGGCAAAACATAATAATCAGTTGTACCCGAACCACTACTCGGTTGATACACCAATTGGTTAGTGTTGGTCAACATACTATTAACGCTGGATACTTTGTTCACTTGGTAATAACCAATCGGGTCAGCAACACCTTCGATAAAAACATACATATAAAAGGTAACTGTCTTATCATTTTGTAGCAATGTCCTTTTGATAAGGTTATCCCTTTCAAGGCTCCATGTAATATGCGGGGCTGGCTGCACCTTGTTCAATGACTGTTGATTTATTTCCGTCCTTTCCTGTTCATCCTTTGCTGATGTATTTTTGGTGCTTTGATTTTCACCACAACCATTTGCACTCATAAGTACACCTGCAAATAATACTGCCGTTAAAACTGTTAAGATTCTTTTCATGTTAATTTATTTTGGTTAATGTTGATTGTTTACTTGTTGTTGTAATTGGAAAAATCATTGACGTTTAATTCAAAGGGTAGGCTTTTTGATTTCCATAAAGAACGACCCCACATTTTTGATTTGGCATTATAATCTTCCACCCACCTATTAAGTTGGGTTTTGATTTGTAAAACTCTTTGTGCTTTGCTGAATTGTGCAAACATTACATCATCTTTGTCAGTGGCTTGCATATTGCCAAGGTCGGTATTTAATTTAACGCAAGCATTGTACGTTGATTGGAATTCTTCATAAACGTCTGTGGCATCGTCTATGTGGGTTGCTTTAATTGCTTGTTTTGCGCTTCGGTTACAACCATCACCGATAACACCTGTAAAAAATAATACGGTGAGGATTAATAATACCACACCAAAAATTTTAAGTCCTGTTTTCATTTTGTTTGTTTATGTGAATAATAATTGAATTATAAAGATACTATTATTTTAGTTAACCTCCAAATTTATTACCAAATCCCCATCAACTGCTTCATCGTTACCCAACCCATTCATTTCAATACCATTGGCTAGGTCACGTAATACTAGAACCAAATGTTCATCAGTTGTTTTGCCTTCAATTGTTACTTTGATTTTCATGATTGATTATTTTTAATGTAAATTACTCTTCAATTGATTCAAATACTTCATAATCTCCTCTTTCAATAGATTCTAAAATGTCGAGCAATAAATCTGTTGAAAGGTCAACCAATGGAACATCATACATGTTAGAGCCACTGTCAATGATTGCAACCATTCTTTCAGTATTGATACGGCCAACAACTTCACTGAATTGGTCGTCAACATATTGAAATATCGGGCCATCATTAATATCAATTTCAAGAGCCTTTCCAACCGTTATCAATTCATCAATACTACTAATAATATTGAGACGCATATTGGCAAGGTCATTTTTATAAAAGGTTGAACTTTTTATCATGATTAATTGTTTTAGATTACAAATCTAGGACTAATTTTGTTATTCACCAAATTTATTTCATAGAATGTTTTGATTCGATATCCTCATCATTCATATTCTCACTAGCATTAACCTTAAGACTAACCCTATCATTATTACTTGGATGATTACGGTGTCTGAACTCATGTAAGGCCTTTGTACCCTGTTTATATGTTCCCATATACTGCCAAGCCTCTCCATCATTAAAGGCAACCATGGGCTCCGCAAAGCCCTCATTTATCGGATGTGAAGCTAACCAGTTCCACATGTAATTATATTCAGGGCTGTTCTCTTTAATGATAAGCATTTCCATAGGTAAATTGTTTATTCAAAGATACGATTGATAAACGCAGTAGTCAAGTGTTTTTTTGGATTGCATTGCTTTATTATATGCTTATGCCATTTGGCTAGGTCGAGGGTATGAGAACCAACGGTTGATTGAATATGTGGTGCTATCTTAACGTCATACACCATATTATCATTACGGATAGTTCTTATCCTAGCTAAATGCTTTTCGTTTATTGTCAGAACGTCAAATACTGGCATGTAGTTTTATTTAGATAATGATGGATGTGCAATTCTAAGCCAATCTTTAAATCTTTCTTCAAGTGTTGAGAATGAATAATAATCACGGGCCTCTGCAACATGCATTCCCTTTTTCTCACCACTATTATATGCACCTTCAAGGTCAGCAACCGTTAATGGTTTAGGGGTGTAATTAACACTCAACATATATAATTCATTCATCAAACGATAACAAGTATCTTTCTCCTTCTCAAGATTAGCCCGTTCAATAACGCCAAGCTGTTTATTGCTCAATACAATATCATTCCAACGCTTATTAAGCATATCAACAACAAAAAACAAGTCGTCCTTGTTTATTGTTATAGTTTTATTTACCATGATTTAGTAATTTTAACTTTTGTTTCAATCCATTTGATTACTTGTTCAGCGTAATAGCTTGTGGTTAGGTCACAAAGGAAATCATTTAATTTCCTGAACGCATCATAATCGGTAGCAGCAATAGTACCACGTGTGAATTCTTTGGCATTGCTTTGGTCACTACCCCTTCGGCTACCTTTGGAAAAATCCCATTCTTTGCCGATAACAACAATTACCTTTCCAGTTATTTCAACTGTGATGATACCACCTTTGCAGTATTCACCAATTTTCCAAGTCTTTGTTTTAGTAGCCATAGTTGTTTATGTTGTTAAATTTAGAAAATCGGTTTCTGTTATTCTTTCATCTTCACCTTCATGAGGGGTTAGTGTCAATTCCTTCACTTCATGTTCAGTACAACCATCTTCAAGGTTATAGAAGTAAATTGGTTGATTAAGCAATTCTTTTGGTTGCGCTTGTAAGGCAGCAATTAAATCGTTCCAATTTGTTATTTTGTATTCCATGTTGTAAAGATAAGACTAATTTTAATAATCACCAAATTTATTTTACATCCATCCTTGTTTAGATATATGTGGCGTATCATTTCCATCAAGGAACCAATTCTCAAACCATTCGCCCCATTCACCTCTACGATAACGGATAACAGTTAATTCCCTATTGATATTTTGTTTAAGGTCACGCCGTAAATATTTTTTTAATTCAGCGTATGTTGGATAGGAAACCCAAATTGATTCTCTGAGTTTATTGCTATAATCATTACGATATGCTCGTTGACTATCTTCGGTTATCGTATGAAATCCTGGCTTGAATGGTCCCATTATGCTTCAGTTATTGTTGTCATTAATATAGGGCCTTCCCATTCACATTCACCTTTTTCATTGATACCATTAATGTGGTCACCTGATTCAAGTTCAAAGGCGATTCCTTTTAATGCAGCAGCAATTTCATTTGCTGTGCCTTCCCCTGTAATTTTGATTTCGAGTTGCATATATGGTATCATTGTTGTTATTGTTTAGGTGCAAACATTGCTTTGCCGTTTGCTATGAATTTATCAAATGCTTCAGTGCCCATTGATTCTCTTAATTGTGATGTTAGCTTACTCACCTCAACTGCTTTATCTGGGTTGCCTTGTTTCATATCCCAATTAGCATCGAGTAGTTTGCTGAAAATTTCCCTTTGTTCGTCTGTAAACATATCTGATTATTTAGAACACAAATATAGGACTATTTTTGATACCAGCCAAATTTATTTTTGGCCCATTGCTTTTGATTCGAATAAAATCATTTTATCCTCATCGCTGGGTTTTAGTGGGACAGTCTTTCGACTGCACCCACCTAATGCTACCACAAATATGATTAATAGAATTCTTTTCATTTACTTTGTTGTGAGGTCTTCATAACCCAACGGTATTTTACAATTGCCCCATTGAACAAGGCCTTCATTATATTCCGTTAGGTCACCATTGGCTAACCTAGCAAACATATCATAAGCCTCAATCATTGTGTTGGTATCATTGTTAGGAACCGTAAAGAATGCAAAGAGATTCTTTTCAGGTTGGCCCATGTATACAACCTTCAGCTTGTTTCCACAACGGTGAATTGTTATACGATTTTTAAATGCAGCAAAAGGAATTGGCTTACCAGTAACAAGACTAGTAACGCCCAATTGTTTTAAATTACTGTGAAGTTGAGAAAGAGATTGTGTTTTTTTCATCTTGTGTTTTTATCTGTTTGCAAATTGACCTAAGTATTCTGTTGTCCTTGGGTCATAACTCATTTCTTTTAATCGCTGAAGATGTAATCTTTCAGCCTTTTCGTAATACGTTTCTTTTTTTTAGTACTCATAGTGAATTCTTTTTAATTGTATAGATGCAGAGGCCAGAGCGACCCCCACATCTAAAACAACCATTTTATTTTATAACCATTTTTTTGGCAAGCCTTTCGAATGAATCACTTTTTAAGTTTCCAATTTGTTTTGCAAGACTGTTGAACCGAGCCTTGTAGTTATCTCTGTCCTTTTCAGGATTCAATAAACGGTATTTGATTGATTCCTGAAGACTCATCAAATGCGGGTTAACACCATAATTCATGATGCTAGAACGAAATTCGATTCCACTTGTTGTCTTCAGAACTGATACACGATTCTGGTTGGTATCAGCAAGTGTAATGGAGGTGGGTGTTACCCAGATTTTTATGCTCATCGTTATTGTTTTAGAAAGTAAAAGTACTACTATTTTTCGAGATGACCAAAATTATTTTAGATATATTCAGGATATTTCTGACTCAACGCATTTTCTAATTGCAATCTATCATTATTATTATCAAGAAACTGTCCATACAATGATGTCAATGTGTTTACATTCTCAGGGTCACCATCTTCAAAATTGGTTGGGTCATCCCAATCGAATTCGGTGTCGACGGTTTTAATGAATTTGCCTTGTGCAATTTTTCTTTCTGCTTCAGCAAATGCTTCCTTGATAGCTTGGGTTAATGTATATTTATCCATAGTTGTTTTATTATTTTACGTTTAATGCATTATATTTTGCAATCTCCAATTGCTTAATGGCATAGTTGAAGTTCGATTCCAATTCATCCATATCATCGGCTTGGTTAACAGCATGTACAATGACAGCTGTTACTAAGTCCTTCTCCATATCTACATATGGTATGCCAGACTTGATACATTCCCCAGCAATGATAGCACTTTTACCACCTAAGTCGCTGTTGTTAAAAACTACTTCAGCAATTGTATACTTATTCATGATTGATTTATTTTAAAAAATTATGTTGAATAAATAATTCACCCCATTTATAACCCTTTCTTAACTTATGCATTGGCATGTTCTTATCAGCATATGCATTCAGTTGACCTAACGTCATCCTAGTAAATTTGCCATCTGGTTTGATATAGATTCTGAATTGTTCAAAATCAGTACCTATTCTTCCTGTTGGTGTAACAGCAAACCTTATGTAAGTTATCGCTGGATATTTATGTCCATGATGGTCATGAAAATAAACATTGGGATAATTCTGGGGTAGTTGTTTTACTTTCATGATTATACCAAATTTAATTTGCCTTTTACTTCAGCATAGATTTCATACATGTTATTAAGAACTCTACTATTGTATGCAAACCTATCTCCCATAAATAAATCGAGGGTTGTTTCAGGCATCGCATAGTCTTTCAACAGCTCATCCAATTTCTGCGTTCCTTTAAAGCGTGGCATAATTCCCCATGATTTTTTTCCGTCTAGTTGGCGTACTTCACTGTAAATGGCTAATTCAATAGTATTATGTTTTACCACTTCACCAACACATTCCTTATCAATCAATACATTGGTATCTTTGATTACACACCATTTATCATTAACGTGAAAGAATTCGTTGGATTCAAGTTTTGGTGCGAAGGAGCTACCATTTGCTTTTTCAATTTCCTTTTTGATTTGAATATCCAAATCGTTATTTAACTTCTCCATGTCTAATGGAATAACAACGATTGATTTGAATGCTTCAATTAATTTTCTTTTAACATTGGTTGTGTTTTAGTATGCTGTAATTAATGATACCATTCCATTCTCATCAGCCCCGAAATATTCCTGAACAAAATCCAAGGCCTCTTGTCTTGTTTTGAAGGTTTCGATATTAACCCAAGGGTTTTCGCCAAATTTATCAATTGTATGTGGTGGAACATCTACTGCGAAATTGGTTGCTGAATCGTCGTCATCAGTTAATTCATCATCAAGCGTGATATCAGCAAGGTCACAAAATTCTTTAACAGTAAACCCAAACTCAACTTTATCCCATACAGTAATTCCATCTATATAATCTATCAAGGAATCAGGTGATTCAGCTAACGCCTTTTTCAAGGCTGCAAATACTATTGGATATTCTTCGCCGTCATTAGATAGATAGCGACCAAATATTTGATAGATTGCCATTAATTTTTTGTGTGTCATGGTTGTTTTGTTTTAGAATACAAATATAGGACAATTTTTTGAATCTACCAAATTTTAATAGTATTATCTTTTTGATATGCTTCTTTAACTTGGTTGAATAAATCGGCTGTGTCGTTGCTCTTTATTATTTTAGAACCAACATGTATGTAATAGGTATCAGGTTTATTAGTCCATCTCAATACCTTTGCAAACTTACCAAACTTTTTGAATAGTATATTCTCAGTTTTGGTATCCAATTTTATTTCAAGTGATTTTATCATTATTTATCGAGGTATTTATGGCTTAATGATTCAACAGAATAATCGGATGAATGTTCCGAGAATTCTAAATCCCCAGCAGCATCCAAAGCAAGTTGTTTTGCTTCTTCACCGTTTGCTGCTTCTACTGTGATTGTTCTTGTTGAGTAAGATGTTCTGCACACCTCAACATCGTATTTGAATTTTTTATTTGCCATGTTTGTTATTTTAGAATGTAAAGATAAGACTATTTTATTTATTTCAGTTTTTTCCATATTGATTATTTTAGAACACAAATATAAGACTATATTATCAAACAACCAAATAAATCTGCATGAAAAATTATTTAAAATTCATGCAAAATAAATTTGGTACATTCAATTATTTGACTTACCTTCATGTTTCAATTGGACGTTTAAACAACGGGAGGTATACTCCGTCGACCCCGTTACTTTTCCTACCAATACAACACATAAAAAAAGACGACAGAAACCATCTACCCTGTTGGGTCGACTATTCAATCGTCTTTTTTATCTGTGGCTCGGCTGAGTCCAAATCTATTGGGAATGCCTTTAGCCTTTTATCGAATACAAAGATACATAAACATTTTCAATCCACCAAATTTATATGTAATCGTTTTCCATAACTTCATATTCTTTATTCAATATCTTTTTATAGATATTAGGTGCTGATAAATTGAAGATGTAATCCAAATCATCCTTATCCATATCAGATACAGGATAGCCAGATGAACTATCATGTACTATCAATACACCATCTTCTAGACCGAAGCCATATATTTTGTCGGCACCATCTAAATAGTTTGTAAGAAAGGTATCATTACCCAAATGAAAGCCCTTACCTTCAGTTAAAAATGCTAATGCTTTAATCAGTTTCTTTTTCATAATTAAATGTTTAATTGTTAATGATAGCACAAAGATAAATCAATCAAACATAAAAACCTAAGACTATAAGTAACACTCAAAAATAATTATAAAAAAAATGGATGCATTGCTGCACCCACTTTTCATATTAAACGTAATATCTTTAAGCCAACACCAATTGCTCCATAGCAAAATCAAAACTGGCTTGGTTCTTTTTATATGCTGAACCCACCAAAATGCTTTCAAATACATCATTAACGCCGTCACGCTTTGGCCCTTTGGTCTCATGCGTTGTGAATGATGTAACACCTGAATGCAACCCCCATAAGTTCTGGCCTTTCTGCTTCATCTCCTTTTCAATGTGACTGTAAAGGCTGTCCATCATGTTGATTGACCTTGTTGACAAATCACCTAAGTCATTTGCACTCATTGTCCTGTCATAACCTAACACTGAGTTAACGGCTTTGTGTGCCAATGCTTTGCTTACATCCGTACTTGCAAAACGATTGTAGATTTTGATTTGCTCAAGGCTCTTGTCCAATGCTGTTTCAATAAGCATAGGGATAGTCAAAATCTTTTGCTCAATGGTTGCTGTGTGCCTGAATTTTGCATCACCTGCTTTGTAGAAACGGAAGAATTGATTTTCACAACTCATGGTCTCATCACCGATACCAACTGATAAACCAGTGCTGCCATCATTGCTGTCGATAACTGTTACATACCTTTTGATAAGGTCATTCTTACCAACCTTGCTCAAGGCATTGCCAGTGATTTCCAACTGAGCATAAACCCTGCGGCCTCCGTGGAGAGAACCTGCTTTCACAACTTCAAGGTTATCTCCGAATTTTGTCATACCTTTCAAAACCATTTCAATCACATCTTTGTTCTGAGATACAGTGTATCCAGCTTTACATGTGTTGATACATTCCTTTGTTTTGGAGTTGAATAGACCATAATAGGGCGTGATTAATTTGCCACCGTTCTCATCGGTTGCAATCAGCGGATGCTTTGCAATTGTGAAATCCAAGCCGCTTTTTTTAAGAAAGTCTTTTAAAATTAATTTGCTCATAGTATTTTCTTTTTGTTTAGGATACAAATATAAGACTATTTTTGTTACCCACCAAATTTAATTTTAAGGCTTAAATGTACCCTTATTTTTAATGATGTTCTTACAGATAGCAATAAGCCTTTCTTTCGATTTGCTATATTTATTCACACCAACTTTGTTAAAAAAAGCTATTGATTTTTCTCTATCAGTCCAATCAGCGATTTTTAAAAATGACCCGCCTTCAAATGCTGTTTCAATAAGGTCAACTTGGTCAGGAGAAAAATATTCCAATAATTTATTGTGGCCCCTATCATTAAAGCTATGAGTACTGAAATCCATACCCCTAACCTCATCAACACTCATTTTATTGACCCGCCCAATGATGGAACAAAATAAAGCACCTTTGGCACATACTACACATGTTTCACTTTCATCACCATTAGTAAGGATATCCTTATTAAGGAAATCTTTAAATGAACCAGACTCTGCTTGTAATTGGTCACGTCTTAAAAAATTACCAGTAACAGGCCTTAACCTTTTGGTTTTGACTCTTTCGATAACATCCTTTGCTATCATTACCCTTTTTTGTTCAGGACTGGCAGCATCAAATGCTTTGTTGGTTGCCTCAATTTTTTCGGCAAATGTTTTCGGGTTCCTATTAAGGAAATTAAAAAAATTAAATTTCATATTGATTAATTTGTTTAGATTATAAAGATAAGGCTATTTTTGATAACGGCCAAATTTATTTTGAAACTTCTTCTGTTTTATCAACCACAACGGGCTCCATATAACCATTTCTTGCAGCATCTTTAATCGCTTGTAAGAACCTTTCATTAGCTGCTTCCCTCTCATTGATTATCTCTTGAGCCTCATTGAATATATTGGCACCAATTGAATCCTCACCACCTTCATTATCCCCATTGAATTCGTTAATGATAGCAATGAATCGTTGTTTGCCATTATCCCAATCAACGGCTCTAATTAATTCTTTGAGTAAACAAAACGCTTGATAGTCTTGTTCATTCCTTTCTTCAAGGGCTGTGTCGATTTTACTTTTCATTAGTATTTTGCTTTGAGTGTAAGATTGAAAATTGTTTTGAAATCCCAACCACAGCCATCACAATGCATGGTTACATATAATTCATGGTCAACATTTGGAATGTTATGCTTTTCAACGTCATCCTGTGTCGGATGAAATAAAGATTCGTTATCAGTGCTGCGAGTTTTCTCACTGGCACACTTAGGACAATTTAGATTCATAATTGATTATTTGAAGTTTAATGTTTTTCTTTTGCCTTTCAAAAAATTAATGAGCATTTGATTGTTGCCATTATTTTGATTTTCATCTTTGGCAATAAAGATTTCAATTGGTGACCAATACCTATCCCTATTAAGACCTTTAGGGCTACCATTTAAAATGCCCACTACTCTGGATGATGGTATTGCTGTATAAACTTTTTTAGCACACATAACCATAAGGCTGACGGCTCTATTAGTGTTACAATCACCAGTCATCTGACCATAAACACAACGGTCAATCCTCTGTGGCTCTAACGTTGAAAAATCTAATTTTTTACGTTCTTCAGGTGTGGTATTTTTAATCAAAGCGGTTGCTTCAATTGTTACTTGTTCAATTAACTCTTTATCCATGATTGTTATTTTAGAGTGTAAATGTAAGACTATTTTTGGTATCCACCAAATTTATTTTATAAATAATCTTTTGGTTTCACCTTTCAGATATTTTATCAACCTCTCATTATTTCCATTGATTTTATTCTCAGGAATATCAATAAAGATTTCAATTGGTGACCAATAACGATATCTGTCCTCCTTTGTTGGTTTGCCATTTAAGTTACCAACGATACCAGCATTTGCATCATTTATACGTCTATATACACGTTCACATGATGCAACAATCAACTCCCTAGCCCTATCATTATGACAGTCACCAGTCATCTGACCATATACGCAATACATTGATGAACGTGTATTTAAATCAGCAAATTCTAATTTGTCACGCTCATATGGTGTTGAGTTTTTAATAAGATTCTTTGCCTCAGCCCTAACCAAAGCAACTAAATTTTTTAATTTTTTCTTATTCATGTTAAATTTATTTTATTCTTTTTAATGTATTAACCCAATCATCAACGCCTGATGCAACCTCAATTGTTTGATTAATACATTCATGAGCCTCTTCCTTTAACGCTGTATAAGCACCACGCCTATCTTCTTTAACAACCTGAAGAGCGTGTTGAAGTGCTAATAACATCCCAAATGATATATTGGTTATTGTAAATGTTTTGTCACGTTCTTTTTTGATTTGCATCACTGGTGCTTTTCTTCTCATTATTTTTTTATTGATTTGATAAAATATTCACCAGCCCTTGTATTGGCACCATCGAATTTATATGCAATGGCATGTGCTATTGATGCCTCAAGACTGTGATGAGTGTAATTGGTAGATTGACCATTTACAAATGATGAAAAAGAACTTTTCTTTTCATATTCCCTTGGACTCTTAAGACCAACACCATCACCATCAAATACTTTTGCCTTATATTCAACAATTGAATAAATGCCGATTGAATGATAGGCAACGAATGTGCCGAGCCAACCACACCTTTCAATCATTTGTTCCTTGGTTACTTTTTTCTTTTTCATTATTGATTTATTTTCCGCTAAGAATTAATGCTTCATTCAGAATATCGAATCGAGTCTTTATACAATTATAGATATACACCTTTTGGTCATATATTTTAATTTCCTTGTAATCATATGGTGCACCACACCAATATGCAGTATAAGGCACACAACGATTTTTAAAATAATAAACCATAGTTGAATTTAACCGTATATCCTTGCGCTCAGCATATTTGCAAATACCTGAATCTAAATTCATTTTATGTAAAAAGGTTATCATTTGCTCAACAGACGTATCATCATGAAGCATGATTGAAAGACTATCAAGAATCTCACCGATAACTAAAATAAGAGATTCAATGTCAGCTCTCTCCCTATCAGTAAGAGTAAATGGTGTTTTATAAATCATAGTGTTTTGCTTTAGAATGTAAATGTAAGACTATTAATTACCAGCATAATTTATCTGTCTGTAAACAGCTTGATAAATTGCAATCATGTCATCAGTTGAACAATCAGTGAAATCCTTTTCAAACCCATCATCCAAATGTAATACAATATTGAATGTATCATTTAATTCTTCATACCCCACCTTATCAACACCAATAGTGGTATCATCTTCAATTAAGATATGCTCATCTGTGATATCTACATTGGTCTTATTGTTGTTCCTCATTAATGAACCAACCGCATTATCAATAGCATTGCGAAGCTCAGTTAATGGTCCGTTGAAATCAATTATTTCAGTCATGTTATTTGTTTTAGATTGCAAATATAAGTCTATTTTAATTACCAACCAAATTTAATTATATGATATCTCCCTAACCGCTGAACCATATGGAGCAACCACCTGTGACTGCTGATTCAATGCTAACTCATATTGTTTCCTTAGGCTGTCTATTAATAAATTATATGAATTGATTTTTTTGTCAGGAACCCCAACCACTTCACCACAAACCTTTGTCTCATAGGTTGAATGATTTGCCTTGCCACCCCCAATACTCGGCTTTAATACCAACATGATATCATTCTGCTTGAAATCATTGTCTGCATAAAAACCATCCCTTAAACCCTCATAATCCAAAAAAGCATTATGCTTTATCAATACGTCCCTCAATACTGTCTTCTTATTCCTTTGCTCTTCAATTGCATTTAATAACGTCTTACGCAAAGGACTTTCTTTCAACTCATCAAAATTATTGATACCCACCAATATTTCAGTTATTCCTTTAACCTTGCATACCGTTAACACATCTTTTTTAAAAGCATCAAAATCACCTACCCTTTTAGCAAATAATTCAAACACTTGCTTATTAAACATTTTGCTTTTCAAAGGACTACCACTTATTATAAAAAGATAATCACTTTTTTTAATGTGGTTATTGATATATACATCTGTTTTACCAGTGGCCCAAATTTCATTATTAACACGATTAGCCATATCCAAAGCATATGAAGCACCTGCATCTATATAATGATTACCTATAACAGCATCATTATATTCACCACGCCCTAATTGGTCAGCAACCCAAAACCATACTTTCTTTTTATTAACCGATATATCAGTTAATAATGCTTCTATATCTATTAGGTCACTTTCCTTTACATGAGATAACTTGTGACCCTTTGGATTGAATATTACTTTTGTTGGTTTCATAAAGCAAATATAAGACTATTTTTATTACTAGCCAAATTTATTTTAGTTATCACATAAGTTTATTTTGATACCAATTCTTTCTTCCATCTTAGGCACCAATATATCCCTATCGAACATACTATTCCATTCATCTCGTCGATTTAATGTTTTCACAACAAATTCAGGACAATCAATTTCCAACGCCTTTGAATAACCATCCTTTTCAATATTGAAATTTTCATTTGAGCAATCAATATGGTTATCATTATATAATATAACAGCATGACTACATGATTCATAAGAAATTTCTTTACCCTTTAAAGTTGCTTCATTATTAGCGAATTTCCATATATTATGAGGATTATACAAATAGACTATCTTAACGTCAGCACCCTTATCATTCTCCTTTAACCATAGGTATTGAAATAAAGCAGCTATTGCACAACCACCATTAGAGATATAAGGTATGCTGCCTAAGTATTTGTTTAGCTCTTCAAAACTTTTTATTGGCATAGTTGAAATTTTTAGAACACAAATATAAGACTATTTTTAATAACTACCAAATTTAATTCAACAAATTATACGGTTTCACCAAATTTATCTTATATGTTCTGAAGCTAAAAATAAGACTAGATTTATGAAGACAAAGTATTTAGAATCAACCTGTTCGAAATTGAACTTTTCTACGTATATTTGCATTCTAATACGGGAAAGATATGATGAACCTTAATAGGAGAAATAACAAATCAAAGGCTAAAGACCCACCAGACCCGCTAAATGCGATTCTAGTAGGGCTGATGCTATCAGTAATGGTATTATTATATATTGCTTTGTCTACCTGTGGATTTACTTTTCTCCCTTGTAATAAATAAAGTGGATACCTTACACCAGAAAAATCTGGCCCAACATCCTAAACAAAATATTCAGCCCCAGCTGGACCCAACACCCATATAGACGGGCCTGTATGGGCAGGTGTACACTTTTGTGTACATAGCACTAGTACTATGCCTTCTATGGTACCATATATAACGAAAATTTATATACAGCCATATGTGGGTCCGAAATGGTACTTTTGGCTGAATATAGATAATCATAGCCAGCCACATCCCAGTGTTCACTTTTTGGACTGGTTCATGATTCACAAACTTTAATCTCCGCATGAGCCAATTAACACTTCTATTCGGCTCAAAAAAATAACCCTATTTTTATTACCCAGAAGGGCGGCTGGAAATTTGGCCCGAAAAATTTGCGGCGGTTTGCTTATGGCATAATATTTTCTAGGGGTTTTTGTCGGGTTTTCAGACCTTATGTACACAAATGTGTACATTTTTAATACCCCTTTTTATATGCTTTTTGTAGGGTTTCAAAAAATCGTAGGTCGTTTCTACCACCTTCTCCCACAATTTACCACTTTTCTCCCAGAAAGGCTCTTTTAATTTGGGGAGCTGATACTGGACCTATGCGGTACAAAATGGTACAGAAAGGTTATCTATATTCAGGGAATGAGAATCCCAAGAGGACCTTTTCTAATTGGTCAATAGGTACTGGCTGGATGGTGTATTTCTCCTTATCAACACTGAATTCATCCATGAGTTGTTTAGCAACTTTTCTGTTATAGAAGATAGGAAGTCTACCACAATCAAGTAGTAGGTTTCCGTTATCCTTTTCCATTATTGCGTAATAGTATTTAGGTTTTGCCATTGTTTTGATTTAGATATTCTTGCTCAGTTGCTGGCTGGAATGCGTTATAGTTATATGAATGATTACGCCATTCAGATACAAAGCAATCGACGTGTCCTTGTCTCCAATCTGTTAATCCCATGGCGAAGTGTTTCTTTACCTTATGAACTTCTGGTTCTTCGTCACCATCAAGGGTCATGGTTGTAAGGCTATCAAAATTTTTAAGGTATAGGGGCATATCATCTATTGAGCGATATTCCCACCAACCAACTTTTCTGAATAGGTTTGGATATAGGTCCATTCCGATTCCGACATAATCAACGATATCTCCTACGGTGAATTTGCTATTAGGATATGGTCCTAGTATTTGATATCTTGTTTGTATAAAGAGTTGATGTGGTGTCATTGGGTTTTCTTTCTTTCTTTCTCAATACATTTGTTACATTGTCTCCAACCGCTTTCCATAAAGAATTCTGTTACATAGACTTCATCCTTGGTAAATCCGCAGGTATCACACCGATTGTGGGTGAGAGCTTTCACAATGAGTTTAAAAAATTTTTTCATATTGATGGTTTTACCCCTACGTCTATCAAATCGATATCATACATTTTGTAGTTAGCTTTAGCTTCTTCCTTTCTATCAAGGAAGTCTGATAGGGATATTTCATGAAGTTGAATAAATCCATGATTGATATTAAGGATTTTTTTAGCTTCTTCCATATCATTGGCGATGATGAATCCGAGTGATGTTCCTCTATCCATTGGACCGCCATCGCTATATTGTTTTTGCTCAAATATTCTTTTGGTTTGAGTTTTATCAATGTATTGTGGTAGGTCAGCTAGGATTTGTTGACATTGTTTTTGGTTTGAGCAATGTAGGAGTTTATTCTTTTCTTCTTTATATGTGTACCATACAGCAATATCGTAGTTAGGATAGATTCTTACTTTATATTTAGCTGTAGTGTTCCCAGCGAAATATCCATCAAATGTTGCTTCAAAGTATTCATCAGCGTCTTCGAAGTATTCTTTGATGTAAGGTTGATATCTTACATTGATGTCAGATGTTATCCATTCTTTATGACCAAAGGCTAGGACTGCTATGTCTTTGATTGTTTGAATTGGGATATCGTTAAATTGTATCATATGGCAAATATACGATTAATATTTGAATGTGCCAAAATTATTTTGTTTGAGTTTTTTGGCTAGGTGTAAGGCCATTTCTCTTCTTTGTTCTAGTGAGCCGTAGGTGCAACAGTATTGGCAACCGAAGCTACTGAAACCGTTTCTACAGGTGCAAGAGGGGTTACAGGGTTCATCTAAGTATAGGCAAGGGCAAGCTCTATCTTCTTTAGTGTTGTCTTTATAATGATTGGTGAATAATGAATCAAGGAATTCATGTTCAGTTACTTCGATATCAATCATATTCCAGAATTGTTCATTATGGTCTTGAGCTTCTTGGTATGTATCCCATTTCATTGCTAGTAGTGGGTCGTTGGTCCATTTTCTATTTTCTTCATCTTCTGTGCTTCTAGATGTATCGATGAAAAAGTCTTCGAAAGTGGTTGGGGCTTTAACCCATTTGTTATTTCTTGTATCTTCTATAAGGTATTTTATCATTCGGTTGGGTTTTATGGCTTATTTGGGAAATATTGTTTCTTGAAAAATTGCTTTATTCGGTAACAGGTGTTAGGTGTAAGTCCTGAATAAGTATCGGTCAAGAATAAATTGTGGCGTTGTTGGTAAAGCATATCGCTATCATCATCAACAATAGCGTATGTATGGAAGTCAAAGTAATTCAATCCAGTTAGACTTTCAATATTCTTTTCAATCCACATTTGTATCTCATTTCCTCTTACATAGCCGCTTTCTCTTAATACGGGTGTTTTCCCAATTATTTCAAATGTTGCACCGACTTCTGACAGTAATTCCTTTAATTCATCTGTTGTTCTACCCATACGCCAAGTAGAAGATATAACGACCTTAGCTTCTGTTTCTTTGCATAAGTCATTGAGCCAAGATATTCTTTCCCTACAAATATTCTGTTCTGTATAAGTACCAACTTTTGTTTGGTCAATCGTTGTATAAAATAACTGGCAATTTAAAACGCCATCAATATCAAGAAAAATTATGTTCATGGCATTATGTTTGATTAATTTAAAAAGTTAGATTCCAAACCATTCCTACCAAACCCAAGTTTTTCTAATGTATTGGGAATAATTTGTTCTGCTGTTACCTTTTTGGTATCAACAGACATTAAGTAGTTCCTTGTTTCATCCATTAGCAATCCCATTTTAAGTGCCTGAATTGTAAAAGCGTCACTTACTATGGCTTGTTCTTTAATTGGTAGAGGTTGGATAGGTATAATAATTTCATTACCATTAAGTTTTGGTCCTAACAACTGAGCATGACTAATTATAGCCTTAGAATAGTAGTCTGAAGTCCCACAACTTTCATCATATTCAACCACACATTTCTTTATCTGTTCTCCTTTATTATAGGCTTCTATGTATGAATGTATAAAAGCTTGAGGAATAGAAGGGAGTTGATATTGGGCATCATATTGTCTACCTCTTATATCATTACCCGAATAATATAGGAGTTCTCTATCTGTAGTAGCTATTATCTTCTTAAGATGTTCTTTCTCATAGGTATGAAAAAGTTTACCAGAAGCTCTAAATATTTCGTTTCTATTATTTATCACCCAATCTTCTTCCTTTATTTCATCTGTAGAACAGATGTAGAGATGTTGAATAAGAGTGTGGGATACTGCGCTAGGATAATATGTTAACTTTCCTTTTGCATTAAAATGCAGAGTAGTTTCCTTAGGAAATCTAGCGGCCTCTTTATTTGTAGGGAGTAATATTATGAAGGCTTCTTGGTTCATTTATTTTATTTTTAATTTGTTTCTAACAAGTGCTTCAAATCTTGCATACATTGGTGACACCTTATATGTGTTTCGTGTTTCAATGTCTGTTCATTGTCCAAGATAATTGACCATTTATAGCTTCTAAACAATGATTATGCCTATGGCCATAATATATCTTATTAGTGTCTACTAATAGAATAGCTGCACAAATTATTATCTCCATAGTTTTAAAGTATTTAATTCTCTGCTATTCAATTGTCCCCATATTTGTGTATGGGTATGTAAGCTCTAAAATTCGGGGCAAAAATCCTGTAAGTCTTCACATTACAATTGTCTAACAGAGAGAATATTATTTAATGGGTTGAGCTTTCGCCAATTTTTTATATGATTTTAAATCATTCAAGGTATAGTCGTTGGTCAATTTGGTCAGGGCAATTTTATCGAAGTTTTCTATACAAGCGAATTTACCTTCTTCGGCATAATAATTATAAGCTATTGCATCGCCACGTCTTAAGCAATCAATGGCCAGTTCGAATGAATCCAAAAAATCTTTTGATGAGTTAATAAAGATTGCTCTATCTTCTGTTCTGCCCACATTATCTGAGGTAAAAACTTTACCAGATATCTTACATATAGTGTTTGTGGCTGCACAACCATAACAAATCGGGTTATTATCGTCATCCCATCTAACAACGCCATAAGTTTCCATATCGATTTTGATTGTTGGTGGTGGGGTTAGACTATCCACCATAGCCATGATGATTTGTTTGGATGTTAAGCTTTTAACAATTTCTTCAAATGATTTTTCTTCTTTTGTCATGAGTTATTTTATTTTTGTAAAGATACGATAATTAAATGATATGTGCTAATATTATTTTGAGTTTTCTGAGTCATATATTTTTACTAGGTTGTCAATTACAGTTTCGACACCATTGCTTAGTATTGGAATTAATTCGTTAAGGTCAGTATCGAAATAGAATCTAGCCATATTGAATTTAAGTTTAATTTGGCTATATTTGAAATTAGGTAATTTTATTAGGTCTGGAAATATTTTATCTAAGTAATCGATTACAGATGGTATATTAATATCCAGCCCATAATGACCTTCTTCTAGATATGGAAAATATTTCAGGTTAAATTCGTTTAGTGTCATGATATTTTTTATTGTTGTTTTATCCATTGTCCTACATGGATTATTCCACCGCCGCCACATGTACCACATTGATATTGGTCATCGGAGAAATGGATAGTTTCGCATTCTGGGCATTCGATTGTTAATCTGTTTATTCTATCGATAATTTCGTCATGGATATAATCCCACTCACCGTTTGATTTGTTTAAAATATCGTTTGCCATGATTTATATTTTTCTATTAATAGGTTGAGATACATTATTTGTCCATACCAATCTAGTTCGATGGCAGTTTTTAAATTGCCTTCAAGTATCTTTATGCGTGTTTGAATATTATCCATTACCAATAATCTGCCCAATAATCCCTTTCCTCTTGTTCAGTCATCTCAGTAATAGTACCTTTACCGTGACAATCCCAACATTTCACCCACTCTTTTTTATCATCATGAGCGTTAACCAATGCGTGAACGGTTCCTTGTCCCTTACAAGTTTTACAAATTTTAATGTCTGGCATAATCTTTTGTTTTTACTAATATACAACAAATTATTGATATTGCCAAATTTATTTTAGAATATACTAAATAATTTGCTTTCTTTTTGGCCTTTTTCTTTATCTATTTCAGTATTATTCACACCAGCTATGCTTAGTACAGTAAACATAACAGAGAAGAAATAGGATATTGTACATAGGAATTTATTATTTTTGGTCCCTTCAAATGGTTCCAAGTAAATAAAATTAGCTATTACCCAGAGTACACATAGGATAAGTACAATTGCATAGAATAATATTTTGTTATTAATATTAACTTTCATGATTTATTTTTTGATATATGATATTAATCGGTATAATCGTATTGGTTTCAATGTTGGTAATAATTAAATCTTCGTACCACATCTCTTCAGGATTTGCTCCACCAAAATCAGTACCACCTTTCCATCTTTCGTATTCTAGTTCTACAGCGATAGGAAATTGTTTTGCTTGTAGAGAAGTAATCATTTCTTTAGATAGGTTATAAAAATTAATACTTTTCTTTCTTGCTGGTTCTGTACCATCTCCCTCATACTTATTAAAGACATTACAAGCAAAGTTTATCATATCATCCTCTGTATATTGTCCTTTAGCTTGAATAGCGTTATAGCACTCTTCAGCCGTTTGGTGAATATAAGGATAATCATCTTCATGCTTTGCCCAATCACCTGCGATTATTGTACTAAGTTTATTTAATAAGTCATCATCTGATAATATTATGCTAGGGATTCTAAGTTTTCTAAAACCAATAGTTGCTATTACTTTAAAGGTATCAACATATTGAAAATTGTCTTGTCTTACTTTAAACAATCTATTGGCGAGAGGTATATGATTAGCATTAAAAACCCAATCATTTTTATCAATAGTAGCTTTTTTGTCTATGACTACAGCAGATGTATCATCTATCTGAATAACCTCATGTATATTTGTTACTTTATAAGACATAATTATTTTCTTAAAGATTTTAATAGTTCATCAGTTTCTTGTATTAGTTTAGCCGTGGCTTCTTGTTCAGCAACCCACTTCAATCTATTTGCCTCATGCTTTTCTTTGTTGTTTCCGTTAAGTAGGTCTTCAGCTAATTCTTTTGCTTCTTCTATTGTATCTATTTTATAATAGTGACAAGAGTCACCAAAGTTTGGTCTGATGATTTCTCTTATATCAGTTAGACATAATAGGCCTTCGATAAAGAACACAGGTTCGGTTTCGCCTTTGAGAGTTCCTTCCCAACAGTTGAGTCTTGTTTTAGATTTCCATTTGATTTGTTTGCTCATATTATTTATTTTAGTGCATTCCATTATCCAGCCAAGAAGGAATACCATTATCATCTTTTTCTCTTTGGTTATCTCTAGCTTGGCAAAATTTTTCTATTTCTATAAGTCCTTGAAGGATACTAATAAAGCCATTAAGGACAACATCAGGAATGTCATTGTTGTTTTTCGTTTTCTTTTTCATTCTAATGTTATTTTATTTTTAGCATTTCTGTTTATATTTTCAAGGTTGGTACATGCTATATATATTCCCATGTAACATCCCACATTGGGCAAGTCCAATCATCATAGGCAAGTACTGTTTTGCATTCATTCTTACCATTCTCCTTAATCCATTCTTGTTTTAAAGATGCTCCTTTATATTTTACATCTAAGCCTTGTGTGTGATATTTTCTTATCAGGCCATGGAAAATTTTCTTTGGCAAGCTTTTAGTTTCTTCACCACCTTTGGCTACATGAACAGTTGTTTTATCACCCCAGATATATAATCCTTCGGGATTGCTTCCGCTTCTAATGTATGACATAATTTATTTTATTAGATTTAAGGCTATTTTAATTGCTTCGTTTAATGAATCATATTTGTTTGGACCATATCCTGTAAGTCTCCATTCATCATTTGTATCGACAAGTCCATCAAATCCATTTGACCAACTAAACGTATGAGAAACATATATTTTATGTTCGTTTAAAAACCAATCAAGAACTTGGTCATATATTGGTGCTAAGATATAGTCTTTGAATAAGTTCTGATATGTACAAAGGTTTTCATCAGATAGATAAATCTTCTCTGTTACTAGAGTGAAATAAGCAAGACAAGGTTCATTGAATCCTTTTTCTTTGAGTTGTTTTGCTAAATCGTATGGTATAAAAAATTGTTTCATAATTAATCAAATTCTATTGGTTCTGTAGTAAATAGTAAAGCTGCTCTTTTCTTAGCTTCTTTTAAATCTAATACGAATCTATTAGGTTTAAAATGAAACAGATGATTAACAAATAGAGCACTATGTCCTTCAAATTCATAACCAAAATAACCAGATTCACTTTTAGTTAAAATTACTTTTCTATCTCCTTCTTTCCCCTCCCATCTTGCTAGTTGATGTTTATTCTCTTGTAAGTTAGTCCATTTCATCTCCAATTAATTTTAAAGGGTTTAATTGTATTGGTTGTTGGATTGTGAATCTTTAATTTTTCTGAGTACTTTACAGCGAATCTATGTTCACACCAAGAGCTTTCACTAGCATCACAACCACATTCTTCGTCTGATAATACACACCCTCTAGATGATAATGAAGTAGTCGGTTCATATTCCATCTCAAACTCTACGCTTATAGGAAATTGTTTTGTTTCTGTCTGTAATAATTGCTTTGCTCTTTTTATCTCATCAATTGTCATATTACCCCAACCATCGTTTCTTTCTAATTTACTTAACAACCATGATTTATCTTCTTTTGTTATTTGTTCTTGAGCAGCCCTATAACCAATATCTATTGCAGACACGGCTAATAAGTCTTTATCATTATTACAATTCGGCAAGCGTCCTTCTTCATCTTCAAATAATTCTTTGGCAATATCCCAAGTTCTTTTTTCATACCAATCAATATTAGGAATACGGTCTAAGCGTTTGGAACCAACAGTAGCTATTATTGTGGCTATCTTATCATATCCATCTTGAAGATTGTCATCTACAATAGAATATGTTGCTCCTTGTCGCATTTTGATTTCTTTATCAACGACAACGGCAAAATCATCTTGTATTGGTATTATTTGAAAGGTTTCGGTTTTCATTATTTATCTTTATAAAATTCTGGGTATTTGAATCTAGTTCCACCTTGTATGGATGTTTCTGGATTAGATTTTTTAGTGTTTTGTCGTGCTAAATGTTGATGTTCAGGAAGTAATTCGGTTTTACCACAATCACACTTATACTCAAAATAATTATCAAAATATTCATTGATTTGTTTACCGCTAAAGGTAGATTTATGAAACCCTAACCAACACCATAACCAAAACCTTTTAAAGGATGGTAGAACATTATCTAACCTACGAGTAGCTTCTCTCAATAATTTTTGATTATTCTTTATTTGTTCATATTCACTCATAATTTACTTTTATTGGTGTACCTATTGTTTTATCTTATTTGATGAATAGTTTGAAAATACATTATAGTATTCCAAGGTCCAATATGTTTCCATAATCTAAGGATAATCGTACCTGTATTTAATTCTCTTACTAATTCTTCTTTTTTCATTTTATTAAAATTATAAATGGAATACGTGAGCAATGGCTATACCTAATACTATTCCTATTAAAAAGAATATTAATGTACCACCTATCTTCATAGTATTGGTTGTGTTAGTTATTTGATATTTCTGTTTGTTTTCCATTACTTATGTTTTACAGATATAAGTTTCCATTCATAGAAGGTCTTACCTTTTTTATAGGGATTAATTCTATTGAGGTCAAAAGCATTTTTAAATTTTTTACCTTTTTCATATGGGTTATCTGCTTCAACTATTGGTAAATGGTCATCAACAACTTGGAAACCAATCACTTTACCTTTTAGTACATTAGCATCGTTAGGTTTTACCCAAACTATATCCCCAATTTTATAGCCGTGTTTACTTGTTATATTTTCCATTAGTTATAGTTTATAAAGATTTTCTAAGTTCAAATTTAATTTCTCTTGGTTCTTTTATATCACTTCTTTGTAAATAAAGTGGCACTAATACTTTCTTGCCTTTATAATTTACTATTTCATATGTACCAATTTCCACCCCCTTTACAGAGCCAATACTTAAGCCCCAAAAAATATCTTCATGTAATTCTTTAGGTAGGGCCAGTTGTAATAACTGAAAGCCAATACTTTCTCTATTGTCAAGTACTTCTTGGGAAATTAACGTGGTAATAGGAAAAAGCTTAATAATATCTTGCCTAGTCATGTTAATATATTTTTATTGCCAAGTAAGAACCATGTTTTTAACGTTCTCAACACCACCAAAGATATTGTACTTATCAACTAACTGTTGCTTGATGCTAGGAAATGTTTCTTCACCGTTAGGTGCTATGATTATAACTTCCTTAGCTCTGAGTGCTGGTTGAAGTGCTGATAATTCTTTTATCAAGTCATCAACGGTCATGTTTAAATGTGACATAATTTTTTATTATATTTGATTCATTGGAAATAATCCACAACATTTACATTTGATATCGGCATAAATTTTTGGACCAACCTTATCATATTCACCATCTCTTACATCAACCAATTGAAAATCTTCTTCATTGAATTCATCACCTTCTTTTGTCCATATATTTTCTTTTGGTATTCGGCCCAAAACTTTAACCCAGATAGTTCCTGTTTTATCAAGTTTTCTTTTATCAACACAGACTGATTTATCCCCAAAAGTATAATTAAGGTCTGTATATGGTTTTTCCCAATGAGTTATATTTTTACCAATATACGTTATCTCATCTCCGTTTTCAATAACTGTTGTACAAAGAAACAAAGCTACTTTTTTACAATTCGTAAAATTAGCTCTAACACCAATCTTCCCTTCATATAAAAACTGTACTAAGTTTTTTTCTATTGCTGTACATTGAGCGATTTTACCTTCATATTGAAAGAAATCTCGTTCTTTTATTTTTCCCCTTACAGGAAGATATTTTACAAAATATTGTTTCATTATTTAAATGTATTACAGCATTGACATTTGATTCTCCAATGTTCGCTATGCCAGTTTCTTATAAGTTTATCTGAATGTCTGTCAGGTATAAATTCAGGCCTTTCAGCAAATCAATAATCTGGTTGAATCATTACTGGTAGATTGCACCAACTATCGCAGTTGGCCCAGAGTTGTATTTGGTCCTCATCGAATTCATCACCCTCTTTAACCCATATGGCTTCTTTTGAGAGTTCACCCATTATTTTAAAAGCATTCTCTTTCCTAATAGTTCCAATCAAAATTATTGTTTTTCATAATCGTATTATTTTTATTGTTCACAAACTAATAATTGTTTCCATGTATCAGCAAATTGCAATGATACCTCAGGTTCTTTTTCACGTTCTTCTTGGCTAGTCAAATGCCAAGCATTGTGTTGTTCACAATAATACATTCGTTTTTCTTTACGAGATTTAAAATTGCGAAATCTCCTACTTTGTATTTTATTCAAAGCAGCTGTTGCTTCTTTTTTTGTTAAGCAGATTTTAATGCACATAAGCAATTAATATTAATCGATTATTATCCATTTCCATGAAGAGAACATCGCACCTTCTCTTCGACAGTCTACTTGTTCTTCTCTTTTGATTATTCTATAATATTTTTCAATCGGTCCGAATCCTTGTTTGGTTCTAACCTCATAAGGTTTATAATCTGAATGATGTAGGTCCAATATTGTATGCGGTTCATCTGGAAATCCACTGGTGAAGTCTCTATAGTCGAGATTATGGAGAATCCAACTACCATCATCTGTTGTCCTTCCGTTGGCGATTGGGTAAACATTATCACCAACTTTTAATCCTTCATTGGATAATGTATATCGTATCTTATTATGTATGTGTTCTATTATCATTAGGCAAAGATAATAAATTATTTTGATTTGGCAAAATCTAATTTTGTCAGTATTCTTGCGAATTCCGTACAGTCAGTAGAATGCAATACGTCATATATTTCTTGCTCTGGATAATCTAAGATGGTTGTAGCTGTAGTAATAACTTGTTGCTTAAGTAAATCCAATGTCTCTGGTAGTTCATTTCTTGCAACCATTCCACCAATAATCATTGATAGTGTTTGCCATATCATTGTTTCTTTTGTCATCTTGCAATTCTTATTGTTTTATTATTTGCTACTTGTTGGTTGCACATACCAATCCAAGAAGCGACACCAACAATGAACATAATGAAGAGTAATATTTTTAAGAATCTAATTATCATGCCTCTGTTTTTAATTTTGCATTAAGCCTTCTAACTTCTTTGCTGGCTTCTGGTCGTGTTGAATAGAAGATTGGGTTTTTACTGTCAGAGCAATGATATGTTTCACCATCTTGCATTACAACATCAATACCATATTGAAATTCACGTGTTTTGGTATTATACCAAGGATTTACTTTGTACTTTTCGATTTTCTTTTTCATATTTTAATCATTAATTGTGTTAACATTCCACGCCAACATACAAACTCTTGAATCATGTTCTATATCATCCCAACAACCACATGTACATTCTTCATCATCTTGCCAAGCAACCAATTGTCCTTCATCTGTTCTAAACACATGATGGTCGAAATGACCACTAGGTTTTAAACATCCACTAGCATCGTGTGGGTCAACTGGTGAATAACCCATAAATAATATGTGACATAAATCGTTCAAATTATCCAACCCATACCTTTATATTCTTGTTTTTTACAATGAGCACATTCATGCAACTCTGACCAACAAATCATTTCTCCTTCCTTCGGATTAGGGGTTTGCCTTAAGTCGATATTAATCCATTTATGAAAGCCAAAATAACACATTATTTTTCTCATATAATATTATTAATTTTTTATAAAAGATTGAACTACTTTATTTGATATTAAAACATAATAATGACCCCTTGTAATATCTCTAACATTTATTGATTTAATAAAATTATTACTAGGACATAAAACAACTTCTTCGTGAACCACTTGTCCACTATTATTTATTATCGTTAAATTATATGAGCCTTTATCAAAATCTAAAAATTGTAGTTTAACAACTTCGGCTATAATTGGGTTTGGGTATATATTCAATCTAGGTTTATGTTTTAATACTGTAACCCTAACAATATTGCTATATGTGTTTTCAGTGTAAACCCTATAAAAATTATCACCAACCAATGGCGTTGTGTCTAACCAACTATAAACATCATTAGTGTTATATTGTTGTATTCCAATGTTGGTAAAGTTTATTCCATCACTAGAACGTTGAATCGTATAATTATTTGCTGTTGTTTGATTTGCCACACCCCACTGAACAGTAACATTATCGGCTTGTTGATAAGCATTAATGTATTTAAAATCTATTGGTAGAATTGCGATATTAATAAAAACGATTTTAAAACGATTACTAGCATAAGACGCTGGGTCGCTTGTAACATTAAAATCGATATTGGTCGTATCACCGTTTAACATTAATAATCGTGATTCACGCTTCCAGTTATCCTGTAAAAAAGCAACAAGTGTGCTTTGAATGAAATTTATAGTATAAAATTTCATTCGATAATTAATATTATAAAGATTAGTTAAGCGTAAAAATGTCGTGTCATATTGGATAATCCATGGTCGTTTCTCTACAATTAATTCTTTATTTTCTCTCCACGAACATATTCTATCAGTTGGATTATTCATTTTAATAATATCATCGGTTGTCGCTGTAAGATAATTCGTGTTATATCGCATACGCATTCCATCAACCAACGTTTCTGCATTGCCTTGCATTACCATAAGATTAACAAGCATTTGTTGGTCACTTATTACAGGCTCAGATGCTGATTTAGCTTCAACGACGCTAAACAACATTAAAATAAACAAAAATTTTTTCATACTAATATTTTTTAAATAATGGTGATAAATTATTTTCTCATCGCAAATCAATTTGAATTGGTAGTTCCCAGAATTCAGGTGGGTCATTTCTATGAAGAAGACAATAATGTTTAAACCTAGGAAATCGTTTAATCTTATTTTGTTTTCTTAATCTAAGAATTAAATATTGATTTTTTGTTGGCCACATTTTAATTTTTCTTTAATAATTCTGGTGTTTCATATAGATTACCAATCACTTCAATAATTTTTTGTTGACCCAATAAAGCGAATCCTGAATCATTACCAGTTTTTAACCAAAAGGATGCAAACTCTCTGTTGTATACTACCTGTCCAATATATTCTTTTGAATCAATCGAGTGTTGATACTTAACGATATCATCTTCATAAACATCTTTCTTATTTTTATCAACAATACCAGTGAATTGCATTATTTTTATATAATCCCAATCCTTTAATTGAAATGAGTTAAGCATTCCTTGATATTCACCAAACAACATCACTTCGCCCATCATAGAGAAACCGCCTAATTCGGGTAGTTCATAACCTAGTAACCATTTTTTATTTAGGTCATCCCAAGCACGATATTTTTGCGGACTACTCACTTTGGTTCTGTAAAATATTTTTCTGGGTTAGCTCTTAATTTTTTAGCTATCTCGCTCCATGTTGTACCACAATCATTAAGATTTGCTAATTTTTCGGCTCCATCCTCACTTGCTGCTTCTCCGAATGGTCCTCTTAAACCCAAAGCTTTAAATGTAAGGTCAGATAAACTACTAGTATTTTTACCAACGATTGTTTGAAGATAACCGCTGTCACTCCATTCACATACGCCAGCTATAAGTCCACCCTCACCAAGGCAACAAGCTTTATATGAACCATCGGGGTCTCTTTTGCCCAATAAATCTGTTCGTTGACGTTCAGGATGAGTCTCTAACGATTCAATCCATTTTGTTTGTAAGGGTCCTAGTTCCATTGTTTTTGTTTTTACAAATATACTAAAAATTATTTATTTTGTTTCTTTACCTGTACCATCGCACCTTGGGCATGATTCAACACCATCCATTCCACCAAAACATGTATCAACTGTTCCATGACCATAACATCGTGAACATGTAACAATCTTCAACGGCGCACCAAAAATATTCACAGTATATTTTGTTTCGCCTCTCATGCCTTGTTGTCCAGAATATTCGCTAGATGACTTTATAATATAACCGTCTTTCTTTAATAAATCAAAAGCATTATCAAAATCAAAAGCATTATCTTCCACATCAGAATATGTTACTTGAACATAATCATTAGACCCTAGTCCTTTAAGATGTTTCTTAATCTTATTATACTGAACAAGATTTGGTTTTTCTTTCTTTTCTGTTTTTATTACTTTAATTGTCGCCATTGATTATTTTTTGTTTACGACTACAATTACTTTATCAGCATGTTGTGTGTATTGTGAATAACCACCAGATTGTACAACAGCCATTGACACGATATTATAATTCAAATCAAGAAGTTCTTGAAGTTGAGTTTCCAATGTATAATCGTCACTGATTGTTATTACTTTGATTTCTTGTTTCATATTTTAGGTATTAGGTCGATAAGAAAGAATGCTATTCCAGAGAGCGTATAAGCCCAAACAACGGCAGATAATTCCCATGGATAGGCTTTGCTATACCATAATTTATAGAGTTCAGCAAAAGCCCTAGGACCATGATTAATCAACCAAAAAAGATTGAAGACCAATACTATGATTGCATAAATAATATAGTTACTCATATTTTATTAATTTAGCTACATTAAGAATACTATCTGTATTAATTGTACTATCACCAGCATTACTATCTTCAGATTGATAGTCAGGCCAAAAATCCATTTTACCCTCTTCAGCTGCCAGTTTTAATACTTCTTCCACTAAAATCTTAGAGAAATTATTAAGCCAACGTCTATTAACAATATACGTTGCATCTATCCCCTCATTACCATTCATATTTTGTGTATCACCAGCGGCTATGAATTGTTTGTGAAGTATATCGTCTATATTAATTTCTTTTGCCATTATTTTATTAAAATAAATGTTAAACGATATGTATTTGTTGAACGGTCCAAATTATACCAAGTATAACGTAGAACCAAAGGCTTACCATAACAAATATTCCAAATAGGCCACCCATTATTAATTGGAAGTCACTTCTTAAACCTCTATTACCACCAGCCATTTGAAATAATACAAATACGATTGCTGTTAATATCAGTGGAATTAATTGCCAATATATTGTCATCTTATTTTTGTTTTATAACGATAAATTCTTAAATAATTCTGGTGTTCCTTTTTCCCAATCAGGTGTGTCCATGTTCTTCAACTTGGTACAGGCTTCATCAAAAGAATCAGCCGATACCAATCGTTGAAACCAAGCCCATTCAAATCCTTGGCAATAATATTCTGCTCTGAATTCAACTAAAAATTGTTTCATATTATAAATTAAAGATTTTGTTCAATGAAATCAGCAATTTCCAAAAATGATTTTTCTTCTCTGTCATTCATTTTCCATAGAAATTCTATATCAGGTTCTGATAGGCCAGCAGTGGCGAATGATGTATATCCGATACTTTGCCCTACGCTACCCATAAGAGAGCCACCATCTGATGTCAATTTCATATCCATGACACAACTCAAAACACCTAAACAACAATAACGATTTGTTGATGGCCAATATAATTGAGTAGTTCCTTGTTCGTATTTTCCACTACGCAGGGCCTCAACCCATTTTTGTTTTATTTCTTGATTCATTCTGTTTCGGGTATTTTATGATAGAATGTGTGACCACAATCACAGATTACTTGAACATAAGAATCAGGACTGACTGGTTTGGTAACAGTAACGATTTGTTCGTTACCACATTTAGGACATGTTATTTGCATTTGCTAGTGTTTTAGTTTTAACAATTGAGAATCCAGCTTTTTCTAATTCATCGATAAGACGTATCCTATCACCTATTCTTTGAAAGGACCATTGTGTTAAAGGCCTCCTCCCCGCTTCTGCTTCCCACACAGCAAACGAGAAATCGAAATCGTTTGCAAGGTTAAATTTTTCTTTTTCAGATAACATAAATGTAATTAGAATACAAATATAAGATAATTTCCTGAAACCACCAAATAAATTACCAAATACTTGGGCCGTGATAGATATGACCATCAACAAAATCACCATCTTCTATCCATGGTCTATCAATATCTGGGTCAGGATATGCTTTGTTATCGCCAAACTGTTTTTTAAGTGCATCTTGTTTCTCTAACAATAATCGATAATTCCATCCTCGATTCTCAAACTCTTCAAATGAAACCATGATAGAATTGGTGTTCTCGAATGGCAATGATTTGCTTATTTCAATTTCATCAATGGTTGCTAATCCACCAACCATATCACTGCTTCCGTTGCTAATAGACATTGATGATGGAACATACATCATGTCACCTTTTTTGTATTTGATTATATTCATATCAGTGGATAATAAATGTTATATGATATAAATAAAATTGGTTGATTATACATCAAACCAAACGATGTTTGTATCATGTTATAATTTGTTTACTTGTTTTCTTACAATATCTCTCCATGTTTTCATATAAAGAGTATAATCGCTAGGGTTTTTTTTATCTAAAGGGTTACCAATCTTGCTTAAAATATAAGGGTCGGCAAGATATTCTGTGTTTTGAATATCAATAGAAGTAAATCCAGCTTGTTGTAATTTACCAACAATTCCTTTTATCGGTTTGTTTGTTATACCACAATAATAATTAACTTTATTGGTCCATGAACCTTCAGTAGCCCATGAAGTTTCACCATTTCTGATTTCCCATTTTTTAAAAGCTTTAGTGTTATAAAACTTTAAGCCATTTTCTATTTCACTAGCAGACATATTATTTATATGCTGAGCTAACAAACCAATATTACAAGAACTTGCATTATTCCAATTATAGGCAACAACACCACTCTCTAAAATTGTAACCATTTTTTCTAAATGAGGAAGAATTTTTGGTGAGTAAAGATGTTCAGAAACTGTTGGCTGTATGGGTTGTATTGGAACATTAATACATACTGGTTCTGGATTAGGTCTTGGAACAGCAGCACTTCCATCATTACATGATTGAGTGAAAGTAATAGTAATTGCAGCAAACATTAAATAGAATAGTTTTTTCATAAAATTGTTTTTAAGTGTTAATTTATTTTTATTTATCATTACCCCAGTATAAATCTTCACTGGTTAGGATATTTAATTCATCTTCTCTATTAGGACCAAATATTTGATTAGCTTCTTTAGCCACAATCCACGCTTCTTTTCTTGTAAGAAATAAGTTATCTGATGTTACGAATCCTAGGTCGTCATGTTCTACTAGGGATTCGTCATAATCTTTTATTTGTTTTAAAACGACAAAACAATCATTATGCCTTCTCCCACAAACAACAAGACCCAACGGTTTATTTGTCGGGTGTGATGAGTATTTTTTACCGTTTCTATAATGAACAGCGGAACATAAGATTGTTTTCATTCTTTCATTTTAATAGTTTAAATAATCAGTACAAATAATTTCTCGCACTGGTGGTCGTTTATTGTATTCAGAAACAAAGATATTGAAATGAGCCAAAGCTGTTGCTTTATATGAGGTATCACTTTCACCATCTTTCCGTTTAACCAAATGGTCTGTTCCGTGATGACAAATATAATAAGCGTCTTTAATTTTAATTAATTGAACTGGTTCTTTATTCATAATTTTAGCTTGGATAAATTAATGTAGGGGTTTTATTTGAGAACTCAGGCATAACATATAAACACGGTTCTGTTGGTTCTATCCCATCCATTGCTATACCCCAACATTGTGAATAATAATTTCTAATTTCGGAAAGCATACCATTACCATGTGTAATGGTACTAAGAATTTCTGCCGCTTGTTTTTGAGTATAAGCAGCAATGTAAATATGTTGCCTATTGTATTTACCATGACCACGACCATTCCATTTTTTTAATGTTTTTGCCATTAGAATCTAGCTTTTTTAGTGAACCAATCAATATCGGGAATTTTTTCTAACACAAACCATGCCCAAACAAACCACCATGCAATTAAACAAGTAATAACAGCTTGAATCATTTCTTGATTTGTCCATTCATCGGATTCGCCAATTAGGATATTCTCTTTGGTCCACTTTTTATTTCGTGGATAAGCTGTTATAGCCCCAACCAACCATAATATCAAAAATAAGTATACCATTAGTCAATCCATTTAATTTTATTACAAGTTTTATCTTTTAATTGTTTGAACCATGCCGTTATTATATTAGGTTCTTTAGCAATAGATACTGTATGATTTATTTTATTATTTTTCATATTTTTATATCGTCTTCATAAAAGTTTTGAAACATTTTAATTAGTTTGTTGTTCTATGAATTTATTTGACTCAATATTTTGCTTTAAAATCAACCAAGCAGCTTCTGTCATATTCATTACTAGCCCATCTGGTATCCAACCCAATTCATTATCTTCATTGGTGATTTGATTAATGAATTTATCAATAGCCGATTCTAATTTCTTTTTATAATGATATTCGTTCTGCATATTAATTTATTAAATTGTATTGTTCTATTAATCGATTCAGTTTTTCTTGTTTCTGTTCAAGTGTTCTATTAATAATATTAATAATTTCGCCTTCGGTTATAGTATAAAACCCTTGAGGACCACTTCTACAATTTTTAGTTTTTTCAATTTCTAACACGGCCCTATACCCTTTTGTTTTAGCATCTGTATCAGAATCGATAATAAAATCAATAAGTCTTTTTAGACTCTCTACTTCAGATTCTGCGCTTAATATATTATTACCACATTCTGTTTTTTCACGTATGTTCATAATACTTGAGGTTGAGATGCTGTATAAGTTATGAGAACATCTTCACCAATTCGGTTCCATGTGATATTTGTTGCACCCTCTCTAGCAAGAGATTCTAAATGTATTGCAACTTCTTCAATTGTTGGATTTTTGATTATAAATGTTTTCATATTACTTTGTATTTATTCACCTAATTTAATTAATTGATATCCTTCCATTCCAACCCACTCCTTTAATATATCGTCACCAACTTCGGCCCAGATTTTATAAAAAAGTGCTTGTAGTTGATGTGGTTCTATTGTTGTGTTGATGTCTTGTGTAAACGGTCTTCTTTGTTCACAATGTGGTTCTATTCCATTTATTTTTTCAACATTAATAACCAACGTTTTTCTGCTCAATGGTTCTTCAAGACATTTCTGACATACACTATTTAAATGATTTGTCATTTGAAAACATTTCTCACAGAAATCTAATTTAAACTTAGATTTAAAAAACCTTTTAACTGCGTTGATACCTATCAATGCGTCTTCATTAATAGAATCAGTATCGATGGTATAGTTTGTTTTAGGTTTATCTGCCGACAAATCTGTTACTTTGACTTTGAGTTTACTCATTTAATTTAGTTTAGTTTACGCCACCTTCAGATTTAGCTGTTGTTTGATATCCTTCATCCTCTTCCTTATTGGTAAATACATCAGCCATAATTGGGGCCTTTTTAAATCTTACAAGAGAACCGCAATCAGAGCATATAAGAGCTTGTTCATAACAACCAACACGCCATGACCATAAGCCTTCAAATGTGTTTTCGTGTGTACAAATAGAACGCAACTCCTCTAATCGAGTTTTTGCATTCTTGATTTGTCCATACATCAACTCACATTCTTCTTTTATTTGTTCGTTTGTCATTTGTCCCAAAGGTGTTTACCTCTTAATTTTTCCCATTCAATTCCATCATAACCCGTTAACAAAGTAATCAATTCAGCAACATCACTTAACATAAGAGCATGATTACTCTTGCTGAATGTTATGTGACTATCTCTAACAAATTCTACAGCTTCACGTGGGAATTTTGGTGTTTGATTACGTTGAGCCTCTTCAGTATCAGCAACACCTTTTAAATAAGCCTTATGAATATCATCAGCAGTGAAATCAGCACTTTCCAATTCAGAAGTTAACATCGCTTCTTTCAGTCCTATAATAGCATCCCTGATTCCTTCCATATAGGCGAATCGATTATCAAGAATAACAAAATTATCATGTTGTGACTTACTGTCGTCAATAGGGAATTTCTTTGCTCCCATCTTATCGGCAAGCATTTGAATATCATCACCAACATCAGCCCATAAATTATAAACAAAATCATCATCGCCATCTTCAGCAACCTCAGTATCTACATCATTGGTATCGTCTTCAGTTAAATGCATAACCTCAAAAACATGTGCTACACCACCACCATATTGATATGTGCCAATGAATTGACGACCCGTTGTTGGGTCTGGCTCAGGAAATGAGCTATTGGTTGTATAGGTTTCAAACGTCCTTTCTTCTGTATCAGAATCAGGATGAACAAGAGCCCAAATAGTTGGGATATCATATTGTGTTTGAATCGTTAAAATAGCGGCACCTTTTGGCATTGTTACCGTTTGAATTAAGTTTGAATTAAGTTTGAATTTCCAGATTGTTGCGTTCATATTAGTAGAATTTTAAGTTTTTTATTTGTTACAAATATACCAAGAATTTTCGATAATTGCAATATTATACAAAAATTGAGTCTATTTTATTTATAAGACTATTTTTAATATCTTCATCATTAATATACCGATGAAGATATTCACTTCCTTGATATGCTCCAACAGAACTAGGGAAACATTTTTCCCAATGTTTGACATCAATAATTAATTGGTCAACTTCATCACATAGTTCTTTTTTTATACTATCAAGTATTTTTATTCTTTCTTGTTCCTCAGGGGAAATCTTAGGTCTCTTCTTAAATGGGTTTCTCATATTGATTCGTTTATTTGTTGTTCAAGAATACGTGTCATTGGTATTATGCCTCGGTTATTTTGTAATTCCTTGTTACCAATGTAGGTAAATACTACTTGAACTCCGCTGATATTTTTTTCAAAGTGCCAATAATTTATTATTTCTGGCATTTGCTCAGGCTTCAATCCGTAGTCTTCAATTATAATTCTAAGAAGAAGTTGTTTGAATTTATTTTCTGGTTCAACAGAAACGGCTGTTGGTATTACGGCTGGTTCCTTTGCTTCGTCTTCGTCAACAAAACAAACAGAATTAAATGATGTGTTTGGAAATTCTTGAAGATAAACATCTGTTGACCAATTATGGATATCTGTGTGGTCAACAGTATACCATTCACCTTCCTTTAAATATTTTTCTACTTGTTTTGCATCACTGTCATAACCACCTATGGCTTTACCATCTTTAAAGACTGGTGTTACTTTTGTTCCTTCTTTTGCGTAAATATTCATAGTTACTGTTTTTCATTTTTATTATACCATTCAAGAAATTCAACTATCACCATCCAAATTGCTTCTCTCATTCTTTCATCATCTAGTTGATATTGTTGTGCTGTTAGATTCATTAAAATGCTCTATTCCAGTTATCGATTGTGGTGGCAATCCAATTTCCATTACCTAATTTTTCACCCTGTTCATTGATATATACAGTGCAACCGCCACCATATGTATATACATTACCAGTGTCTTTATACCGTCTTACTTTTTCGGTATAACCAAAATATTTTTCAAATGTTGTTGGTGTGAAAGTAACAACATAAATGTCATCAGTTTCTTTTTCAATTTTTGTAATATTCATTATAATAATTTTAGATGTCCTGTAATTTTATTTACATCATCTTCCCACGCTGGACCAATGGCAATGCAAGTATTGGTTGGAACACCATTAAATTCTGTAAGGCCAGCATCAGTGATTAATGATGTAATAATGCCAGCATCTCTTGCTTGTTGTAAAATATCTAATAGCTCTTGTTCGGAATCAACCGAGACACAAACCTTGGTGAAACTACCATTAAGCCAATTAGTTAATGGAGATTCTATTGGCAACACCAATGTTCGTACTTCAACATCATCAGCCCAAGAACAATGCGGCGATGTTAGCATCATCTGTCTTGACATTAAGTCTAATACAACTTTCATTGATGCGTGTGAACCTTGAGCAACCATCTTGCCTTTTCTCATATTAAGGTCCTTTCTTATAACAATTACTTGTTTGGTTTTCATTTTTATATATTTTTAGAATGGTCCTGTATCTTGTCTTTCTGATTCTCTTTCAAATACAACACAAACATCACCATTCGTGGTATTCGCATACGGGCCTACCATGGTTTGTGAGACCATGGCTTTAACTAACCAACCCTTTATTGATTCATCACTTATTCTGTGGATAAGTCTAGAAAAACTACATATGATAACTTTTTGTTCCATGGTAATATTATTTTAGTTCATCAACAGTAACACGAATTTTAGTAACCTCTGTATTGCGACTACTAAAACGGTCATCACCCGTTTCCTGAATGACATATTCAACTTTAACCGCTTCAGGTTTAATTTTCAAATCACTAGCGATTAATTTACTCATCTCATCTAATGAAAATTCATATGTTACTTGCTTGCTTTTTAGTATTGACATAAATTATTATTATTTTACATTTTTCTTATTCCGAGGTCTTTTATAGCTTGATTATATCCTTTCTCTATACAAGTTGCTGTCCACGATGGATAACCATGTCCACCACCTTGGTCTCTATCACCAGCAAAATCACAGGCTGCTTGTTGTGTTACTTTTCTACTAAGATTAACTTTCTTTCCTGTTTTTAATAGAGCTTGAAGAGCCTTCCTTTCCCACATTATACCTACGCTTTCGCCCATTGATGCTAATTTATCGTCAGCATCTAATTCTATTAATCTAGCTTCGATTTCCTTAATCGGTATTATTACGTGAGTGTGTTTCATTATATATTTTCGTCAAATAGTTTTAAAATTTTTGTCCAAGTATCAACGTTATCATACTCAAGTAATATTGTAGTGTCAGTAGTATAGATTTCAATACAATACATTGCCTTCTTCGAATCTTCTAACCACGATTGCATACCAACATAATTTTTAAGAATTAAATGAAAATGCAAATGATTATCAATATAAATTCTAAGGTCTCTGTGGTCTCGTATAACCTTTATCTCATTCATTAATCGGTAAATATTAATATAAACAGTAACCAACCCCAACCATCCTTATCATTACACGCCAATATAACGATACCAGCGACAAGAGCAATTTTGAATAATGTTCTGTTTGTTATTTTCATTTAATCTAATTTGTATGTTTCTTCTGCATAACTACCACCTGATTCTGATACATGAAAATCGCCCTTTCTTACTTGATATCTAAATTCTTCAAGAGCAGCCATTAACTCAATCTTATTCATATCAGAATTAGTTGCTTGTACCCTTAATGTATTATTATCGGTATCCAGTGTAAATGTTATTGTAATATCTTTTATCATTCTAATATTTTGAATAAGGCTCCTGTGACAAGTGCTCCAACAAAAATTTCTGGTACTATTAATAAGTATAAAAATAGATATAGTGGGTTACCATAATAAAACATTATTATAACGGGATTGAATAGAATCAGTATCCACATTACTACAATAAAGATAATGCCCAGTACTCTGAATAAGTTTATTAAACTTAATATTTTGGTTTTTCTCATTTATTTACGATTTATTCTGCGTGATTTACTAGATTGTCTTCTGGCTTTTTTCTGAGCCTTTTTAACTTTGTTTTTCATATTACATTTATTTAATCGACAAATATACGATAATTATTTGATGTTAGCAAATAGCTTCAATCCCAATCCAAATCAATAACATCATTGCCATCATACATTGGTGTTGTAGACCCACTTTGTGGAACATTTTTTAGTTTTTCTTCGTTGAATTTAAAATTGATTGCATCATTATCCGAAGTGATAATTGGGCCTGATGTCGTTGCTGTGTTTTGTTTGCTATTGTCTACCATAAAATTAAAGGTAAAAAATTTATAATCGTAATCACTGTTACTACTATTAATAATATCCAATTTTGTTTAACACCTTTCTTCCATCCAGTATCGAGCCAACTTATTATTAATGGAATAGTAATTATTCCCAATATAAAAATTATTATGTCTTTCATGGGCTAGGAAGTCTTTCACGTTTCCAATAATATGTTGTACCTCTATCACTGCTACAACCCCAAACTATTTTTGTAACAGCTACTAGTTCCCAACCAAACTCTCCTTGTTGGCGTAAATGAGAAAATTCACTTTCATATTCGTTTAAAGTTGTTGTACTGTAATCAAATTTTTTCATCGTGAATATTTTTAGGTTCAATATAGTTTTCGCTTAACCAATTTTTAAAATCGTGTATTGACTGATTATGTGGTGAACGGCTTGCTTCAAATCTATCAAATATATCTTCCCAAGTTTCAATTGGTCCCTCAAACACACAATATTCACAGGAATGGTCTTGAATCACTTCACCAGATGTAACGGGGCAATCACTCTCATTATATTTACAACCATGTCTTTTGCAACAATGAGTTCTATGAACACCAGTCTTGACTTTATGTAAATCTAATGCTTCGGCAGCATAACCAGTTTTATTTTCATCCTCATCTCTTGCCCAATCAAGACTATCAATCAATGCTTTTATTTCTTCTGGTGGTGTTTCCCTCATATATTTATCAAGCAATTCAAGCGATTTCTTATGTCTAGCATCCTGTGCTTCAAAACTATTGGCATATGCTTCTGCGTCTATTTTCTGAGCCAACCATAATAATACCTCTCCGTTGGTGACATAATCTGATTCATCCATATTATGTTCTATACGGTATTGTTTAAAATATTTTACAGCAGCATTTGAATTCATTACTTAATATTAATTTTACCAATGTTATTAATGTCAATCTCTAATTGCTCTTTCTTTTTAACACTCATATCTAAATGATATGTCCTAATCAATGAATAAAGTGTAAAGAACATAATACCAAATAAAAACATAACAATATTTGCCTTAGGATAGTTGGCATCTAAATATACCAAGACACCCAATATTGGGCAACATATCAATGTTGAAATACCTAATATTTTTATCTCTTTTAGAGGTGACATGATTAAAATAATCCACGACTCTTTTTTGTCGTCGTTGTAGTTGTCTTATGTTTACCTCTTCCCTTTTCAACAACAGTAACCTTTTTCGTTACACAAGAAGCAAACAAAGAGATAACAAATATAAATGTTATTAATTTTTTCATATTCTATTTTTAAGTGTTTCTAATTCATTATTAATACGTTTCTTATCGGCTTCTGTAAGTGGAAGTGTTTTATCCAAATAAGTCTTGGGCATTGTTTTAACACCACTGGCTAACTGTGTTGTTAATCTATCAATGACATCTCTTCGTCTAGCTTTGTCTTTGACATTGCTTGACCATTTCTTTGTTGTTTCACTCATGATTTCTTTTTAAAATATTTTATGGCAAATTCAATTACTACAATTAGACCGATTATGATTAATATTGAGAATATCGCTCTTGCTACAAAAGCGAAAACTACAATGGCTGCGAATATCAAAACGCACCATTTGATGATGTTAAATTTATTCATTTTAAATTATATTTTTCTTGTAAATATTCATCGAACATTCTATGTGTTGGAAGATTTCCATATAAAGAAGAGTGATGAATTGCCTCGTCTTTATCATCAGTAAAAATAATTTCTTTATACCATAACTCACCTTCCAATGAGTGTGTATTGTTTTCGGTATTGGTTGACCAGAATCGTTTTCCTTGGTCTGGCATTGTTAAATGCTCTAACACGACATATTTTTTTGTCATTATAATGTTCTTTTATTATCCCATGAATGAATTAAAAATACTTTTACAAAAATGATTATAAGATTGATTGGTGCCCCTATAACGGCAAATGTGCAAGATAAACCACTTTCCAGTTGAATGCTATACCAATTCCTTTTATAACAAAGCCAAAGGCCTGTTATTATCCAAAGTGCTATTATTAATATTGTCATCATAAGTATAATTTTTTTGTGTAAACGGTGAACAGCCAATATTGTTTAACCACCCATCCAGATAGAACCATTGATTGTTCTATGTATGGCGAGAACGATATGTATGTTTCTGAATTGATTCGTATCATGGTTCATTAAATATTTTTATTAATTCTTCATTTATTTCGGTACCATGTGTTTTAACATATTGAGCTAACACTTCGTTACCTGATTCACTAGTATAACCAGCTAATTGGTTTTGTCTTAGTGTCATACCAAGATTCATTATATTGTTCAAGTCTTGTTCAGTAAAAAATTTTTTCATAATCAAAAATAAATTTTCATTATATTTGATGGCCAAAATATCCAACCAACATTATATGACCATGTAGTATATCCCATTAAGTTTAATCCACTTTCAACCAAAGATGGGTCAAGGCCTGATTTCTCCAATCTACGCCATGGAATTTCAATTAAACTTAATCCTTGCCTTGCCGCCAATTCTATTTCATTAAATATAAATTGAGGTACTATTTGCTTTTGATATTCCGTCTTGAGTTTATTTGCTTCAGCTTTTAACATTATTTTTATTTTAATAGAAACGCAAATGTTTCTTTAATTACTGTTAAATTTACATTATGCGTAATTAACCAATAGGCCCATGCTATTGGCCAGAAAAAGAAATCAGTTATTGCATAGCCAATACTTCCATGAATGTGGTATCCGACCATTGCTGTTATCAAAGCAAATATCGGATATAGAAATTTAATTAATGTTTTCATCTATTTGTTTTTTAGTTCTGCGAGTGCATGATGTTCAAAAAATTCTGGAACCGAAAGAATATCATCGCAATCATTTATATTTATTTGTTTTACCAAAACAGCTAAATCTTGTCGTCTAGGTGATTTAGCATTTTTCTTCATATACATCAATGCACCAGCACATAATGGATTCTTGCTAGTACCAACCTTATCCCATTCTAAATCCTCTTCATGACTCATATGACAAGGAAAAGGAAGTTCATTCATTACAATTCGATGAAGTTCTGTTGCCGTATAATCAGCAAGCCAACCGCCCAAACTCATCTTGGAAAATGGACACTCACCACAAGGCTTTTTACAATAATTCATCGGACAAATATACGATTTAATTCTGAAATTAGCAAATTATTTTTTAACATACATTGTGGTCCCATAATCAAGCTCTCGTTGTGTAAACATCCAATCATTAGTACATACTTCTCTCGTATGAATAGTACCGTCTTCCTTTTTAAAGGAATAAGTATATTCTGTGGTTATATGTATCTTTCCTTGTTGTCTAGCCATATTGGTCAATGCAAATGTCTTATCAACTTTTTCAACAGAATGTCCTAGATATGTTTCACCAGTCACCTCAAATTTAAATGATGAAATGTCTTGATTAATACGGTATATTTCCGTACCAATAGGAATATTTATCAAGTCTTCAAATGAAACCATCTTATATTTTTTCTTCTCTTTGGTTGCCATAGCTTGAAACTCTTTCTTTTTCTCGGCCAATGTTTTTTCTTCAGCTTCATTAAACAATACTGGCAACACAAATTTTCTCCAAACTAATTGTACTCCTTCAGTGAGGATTGTTGTTTTTGATGTAACGTTATATGATTTCTTTAATTTAAGACCAAGCTCAGTCATTTTAGAGTTGGCCTTTATCCACTCAATTAATTTATCAGTATCAAAAATCTTACTAGGCTCTTTCAATCTATAGTTATGCAATACTAGATTAAATGGCACAGCATATGGATGACCATCTGTTGTTCTAAGGTCATAGAGTTTACACATTGCTAACATATCATCAAACACTCGTTCATTATTAAATAACATTCGAGCATCTGGTGTTAGACAATAACTAAAACCATACTCATAAAATAATGGTGGTTTGACATCGAAGTAACCAATGAGATGTTCATTCACATGTGGCTTGATATTATAACCTGTTTTCATGAAAGTATAAAGAGTGAATCCTCTATCAAATAAAGGAACAAAAGATTCTGTTGTTTTCCAAAAATTAATTATAGCCATCAAACCCATAGCCTGAGCATCGGTAAGATTGGCATAATCTTTTATAAAAACTTCCTTACTAGCTATCTTATCATATGCCATGAAAAGTCTAGTAAAGCCATCTAAAAGAAGAGGATTATCTGTTGTGAGATTCTGTGTAACAAGAAATGTATTGTGATATAGACCAGCTGTTTTCGCTGTATCTTTTTCGACTAGTTTGTCTTGAGGACGGTATGAATCACTAGTGAAATCTTTTGGTTTGATTTTACCGTAGGCTTTAGTTAATAGCGTCTTAACCTCAGCAATGGTGCCAAAGTATAATGTATATTCAGCTTGAATATCTGTATCAGTAAATGTACCTAGGTTTTGCATTTCTTATTTTGAAATACAAATATACAACAAATATGCGATTCGACCAAATTTTATTTATTTATTCGTGTAGATGCATCGACACCATAATTGATGTGAGCTTCGCCTTCTTTGTTTAATGTTTCACTATATGAACTCAGCGTATATATTCTACTATTAAGTAAATTCTTTGTTTCTGGAATATAATCAATTGCTGGTTGTAATTCTTCAAAGAATTTCTTTGTTGTAAAATATGGATAATCTGTTATTACAATGTATTTCATTTTTCATTTTCTTTTTCCACTAAATCATCTAAGGTAAATTTAATGATAAGAAGATTTGCATCTAAACAAACGTCTCGTTTAATTTCAATATCATCTTTGGTAAAAGTATAACTACAATGGTCAGTATTCCATAGAAAACTGTTGATTCCAGTAAAGAACTCTTTCATGTTTGTAATATCATATCCAGCCCAATCCCTATATTCAATTTCATGCGGAAGATATTTTATTCTCAATGATTTAGCATAATTTCTATATGCATTCCATTGTATTTTATTTTCTTCTTCGCTTACTCGCTGATTACCATAATTGGTTCCGTTATACCAAATCTTATCAAGTCTTTCATATTCAGCCTTCTCTTCTGGCGTTACAATATTTTCAATAAGGTTTCTTTCTGTATGTGTGTCTAGTTTTCTGAGCCAAATGATTTCACCAACAAGCCAACCAATAAGTTGGTCACTATGCGGCCTTGGAGTGTATGGAATTATTTTAGCAAAGACTTTCTTTTCTGTCAAATCAAGTTCTTCACTGAATTTAACCTCTTCCCCTTCAACACACAAATTAATACTTGATGGATGAATTGGTAATTGAACTGTATCGAAAAATAGTAAACGGCCTCGCCTTCCATTAGCCGCAGCTGGACCCGTACCTTTTTTAGATAGACCAGCGTGTGGTGTATGTTTGATATATTCAACAACCCAACCACTATCTGTTTTCTTTATCGTTCCGCAGTCTTTCATTATTTGATTTCTATTGTATCTGTTCTTGATTCATCGCAAACATTCTCGGTATAACTACCCCAATGCCATTCATATTTTCCACTAAACATGTTATAACCCCAATGATAACCATATTTGGTTTCAATATGTGATTTAACACAATGCGTGTTGGTATAATATGGCTTCCCATCAATATAAAATTCAGGCTTAGGTTTACAACCAATGAATAGGAAAACTAATATTAATGAGTATAGATATTTCACTTTATTTCGATTTCAAATTTAAGAGTAATAATTTCTTTTGGCTTTCCATCAACAGCTACAGCATTGGTATTTGGACCGAGATTTCCATGATTATAACGTTTACCAGTCTTCTGAATTATATATCGCCAATTTGGTTTTAGATTCCAAAGTGTTGATAAAATATTTGATGCATTCGTTTCTTTAAGGTCAATCAAATCTTGTTCCTTTTTAGAACAAACTCGGTCCATATAAAACCTATGTACAGCCTCTGTTATTGCAGCTTGTACTAGTTCTGAGTTCTGTATATGTTCGATTAACTTAGTTGACACGTTGTGTATTTGAAGCACAAGATACAACTATTTTATGAAACCACCAAATTTATCTTAAGCTCTACCGTCATACAATGAGTCACATAATTGTATTCTCCATTCTCTCTCTGTCATTTGACTCTTTTCAATAAGTTCTGGTATTTTTAATACTTTTTCAAATGCATCCTCTAATTGATGATTTATTTCATCAATGTATGCAACATACCTAGGGTTAGGTAAAAGTTCAATATGTAGCTTATCATTATCAATTCGGATTCCTTTATTTTCAATCAGCCAATTAAGATTATGTTCACTGGCTAATCTTTTAAGAATACCTCTGAATAAATGTTGATTAGCCTCTCTATGCGCCCCATACATGTGGTGGTCTTTTACAACGCAGACCTTACCTTCAAAAATTATTTGAATAGCATTATCAATAAGTCTAGTTGAATTTCCATCACGTCTATCATAGGTCATGAAACCGTTCATACCCATCAACGTAGATTGAAATACCTTTGCTTGTGTGTTGTGTCTTGTCATTATGAAAAATTATCAGGATTCTGTACTGTTACATCAGTTACCAACGCATTGCCCAATGAATTACCTAATGCAGCATCAACACCGCTTCCTGTATTAGACTCAGTGGTTGATTGTTCATTACTGTATGAACCACTAGCACCACCACCGAAACTACCACCACCAAATTCTGTTGGTTTATCATTATCATTCATCATATCACCAATCATTGCACCCAATAAGTTTCCACCATGTAGCGTTCCAAGCACAGTAGAATCTGTCATATATCCCATCATCATTGAATTTAAAAATCCATCATCGTTTGCCACTTCTCTTTGTTTGAAATATTTTTTTACATACTCGTCATCACCTGTTTCTGTTATATACAAACCATTTTTATCACGCTTGGTAATACCTTTGGTTGTTGGTGTAAAGTCTTGTATTCGTTTCAAATATTGACGTTTGTCAATATCACCATGCCATATGTGATAAAGATTACCCTTCACATAACCAACTCTATTTTTAACACCTATATAAAACAAACGACTCCACGCATTTACTTCATCAATATTATCAGTAAATGACTTTGTAATACATTTACATGGTATTTGACCTGTTGCTGCATGTGCTATAATATGGTCAGCACCACCAATAAGTGCCTTATCATATAAAGGCACAGTATCTAATAGTTCACGTTTAGCTCCCCATGCAAATCCAACATGTCCGTGTGTGTTATAATCATCACTACCCCAATCGCCATTTGTTGCTACATTGGCACAAAAGCTACGCCAAACTTTATTGTTGATAGCATTCGGTAAATTACTATTAAAAACCTTTCCTGTATAAAAAGATGGCTTCAATTCATCTCTATCAAGATGAACACAAAATTCAAATGGTTGAATTATAACAGCCCCTTTCTTCATAGCATTAACACCGTCTGTTAACCAATTTAAATTGGTGAAGATAACATCAGCATCAACCCAAAAGATGTACTTATATTTTGCTGGTAATTCGGCAACAATTTTATTAAGCAATGCTTCTTTGTGCCATAAAAGATTTTCAGTATAAACTCTTTTTATGTTTTCATTTACAGGAAGCTCTGGTTGTGCATCACCAATAACACATTCAATAATAGTATGATTCAAGTGCTTGATACTATCATAAAAGATTTTGAATGCTTTGGTTCTATACGGGGATTTTTGAGGATTGAAGAAACAAGATATAATCATTGCCTCTGAATTGGTCTTGTATTTGTTGGTAAATACTGTGTTGTTCTTGATGAAGTCAAACATTTTTATTTATTTATTTTTAGAGTACAAATATACAAAATCTTTTTGAAACGACCAAAATTACTTAAACAGTAGTTCCAATAACAGAATGTAGGTGATTTATATTCGCAGCCAAACCACTGTTGTTATTTCTGAATATTGATATTTCTGACCATAAGCATTCCATGATACTTTTTGGTTCAATTTGTTTTTCCCCACAAATATCTCCATCTCCTGAGGGCATTTGTTTTAAGTTATCACCTATTCTATAAAGAGATAAATTATGTTCTCTAAATCTAAAATTTTCTTCTTTAAAACTATTCAATAAATCAAGTAATTCAGATTGTGTTTTAGATGGTCCTCCTTCTAGTCCAATTCCTGAACTATAAATGTCTTTTTGGTTTTGATTATACATAGTTGGTTAATTTTTGACAAATATACGAAAGCTTATTTAATTTTGCAAGCTTTAATATAATTTTATTTTTATGCCTCTATCAAGGCTGGTTTATATTGATGAAAACATTCTAAAAAAGCTTTCTTAGCACGTGCTGGTGAGAATGGTGTTAAACAATCCTGAGCATTAATCATCATGCAATCCCATTCAACAACCAACGCATCAGCATCAGCTTTTTTAACTTCTATATCAAAAGGATAATTGAATGAAAATTTCTGTGCTATTACTTTCATCAAATTAGCTTCTAATGTTTTATAGTGTTCTAATTTGGCTTTTATTGGTGTTGGGATATCTAATAGATAAGCCTCACTTGCATCGTGCATCAACGCATCAAATTTATTTTCATCACTAACAATTGATGCAACATAAACACTATGCTGTGCAACAGAATAGAATTTTTTTAAATGACCACTGAAACGACATTGATGTGATAAAGCATGTGCAATATCTTCGATACATATCATGTCGATTGTTGGTTCAAATACATTTACATAAAGCCCTGAATGAGTTCTTATCGAATCTGGTGGGGCATTGGTAATTAGTTCTTTCATAGTGTTGGTTTAAAATTACTCTTTCGAGTGGTTTTTTATTTCATTTCATAGATATTGCCAATAACATTTATTATATTAAGGTCGTGTGTGAATTGCCAGTTACGCACAATAGGGAATGATTTAAACCCATCACTTTTTTCAAGATAGAAACTTGGTATATCTACTTCTAATCCTGACTCCATAACTCTCGTAGCAATTCCAAATTTACAAACGACATTTATTATTTTACTGCCATCCTCCTCAATTTCCAAAATATCATTCTCATAAATTTCTTGCATTTTCATGTCGGTTTGATGAGAATACATGTCTCTAGCGATAAGTGTTACATCATGAAGACCTAAAGAAGCTTCTTGTAACCGACCATTTTCTATATCATTAATACTAAAGAAATAGAAAAGCATTCGCCCATCAATTGTTCTAAATGCGTATCTGAATTTTATATTTTCCATAATTACCTCGTCATAAAAAAGTTATTCCAGCCCACATAAAATCCTAAAGCAAATGCTGTGGCACATAGAAGAACAAATATTAGAGTATATTTATATTCCTTATTCATAATTTTTAATTATTACATTGGTCGAAACCAATGAATACATAATTGCTTGTTGCTTATAATGACTAGCGGAAAAATCGGCAATTTGTTCAATTTGTTCTTGAGAACAAGCGATTCTCACTGGCATCATTTGCTCTTTAAAAACCTCACCAGATGGACTACGCCAATAACCATCAACAGGTCCAAATATAGTAAGACCGCCAGCTAATTTTAAAACCATATCAGCCCATTTCTCATTATGGTCTTTGTCAAATGCAATTCCTTCATTGCTAGCTACTGGTATCAGTATTTCAAAAAGAGTTGTCATATAAATGTTTTTAAAACACGAATATACGACTATTTTCTTAATCAGCCAAATTTTCCTTATTTAATTCTTCAATTAAATCATCAGCGTATCTTACAGCTGTCTGAGCAAACGCTTTGTTAACTGAGCTGCTGCCACCTTGCTTTCCAGCTAACATTCCTTGTAGGAACCTAGCGGCAAATTCTTGCCGAACCGTTAATCCACCATTGGTGAAAATTGTTCCGCTTAATGTTATCTCGCCTTGTGGCCAAACGTAATCATTTCCAGCTAATATTTTCATATGTTAAAGTTGGTTTTTGTTGATTTTTAGAATGTTTATAGATATGTTACACATACTACTTTTTATAATTATTGCTGGGATTATCCTTTGGGCAATCAATTCATTCGTACCAATGGATTCTAAATTTAAACAAATACTTAATATAGTTGCAATTCTTGCACTTATTGTTTATTTGGTTAAAGCATTCCATTTATTGAAATATCTACAATAAGTTATTTCGATTTCGGCTTTAAATGTTTCTCAGCACAAAAGGGGCAGTAGCAATGCTTTGCTGTCCCTCTCCAACCTTTATCAGTTAACATTTCAATGGCATAATCGATATCTTGATAAATGCGAGACACCTCATCGCATTTGGTACATTGAATAATCACACATTCGACACAATAATCATCTAATTCATTTTTCATTTAATCTCTTGTTTACATCTTCAACATTTATTATCTTCTTTTCAAGAAGATATATCAACATGTTAGCTCTTGCTTGAGCTTCTGTATCACCGCCAAAAAATTCAAAATTTAAAACCTCATTGATACCTTCAAGGTCATTATCTTCATACCAAGCAAATGCTTTATCTGCACCATAACCATAGTTTATATAATAAGAACTATGTTCATTGAATTCATGGTCAATTTCTTGTGGAAGCATAACACCTAATTCAGCAACACTATAAGCTGATTGTACATCTTTATCTTTATCAACATCTGTTGCTCCTTCAAGCCATCTAGCATCACCAATTTCTTGAGCAGCTAATCTATATCTCATTTCAGGAAAATATATGTGAGAAAATTGACTATTCTGAGCAACACCTAATTCTTTTAATTTTTTGGCTTGTTCTAATGTGCAGACTTGGTTTTCTAATAACATTGGATAATTTTAGACAAAGATACCAAATATATTTTAATGTTGCAAGTTCATATTAAAAATAAAAAAGGAGCAAATATTTGCTCCTTTTATCTCAATTACTTAATTATCAATTACTTTACAACAATTGTATTTGAAACATTGCCATTGATTGTAATGGTAATTGATGTGGGTTTCGAATCATTTATTGATTCTTGAGTTGTTTCTTTGGAACAACCAAGACAAACTGTTAGTGCTACAAATGCAGCTAATATAATTTTCTTCATGATTATTTCTTTTTAATAGTATAACTACCAGTGCTGTTATTAATTGTTATCACCCAAATATCGCCCAACATAAGTTTATCTAAAAATACAATTGGGAAGTGTTTAACATTTCCGTTTGGCATGTTGTAATTTACAATGATGCTATTCGTTTCATCCGTTGATTCAACTTGGAATGTTATAATTGTCGTGTTTCCAGAATTTCTAGCATCAATAGCACCAAATAGAATTGCTGTGACATGACAAGTTGATGTGTACGTTCCACTGTATGGAGACCCACTATTCCAGTTATCAGCAACATATCCTGTTCCTTGTCGCTTAAACCATTTGATACGTACATAAACTGGCGTGTTCATGTTTGGTTGTGGGACCGTGAAATTTACTGCGCCTGAAGAATTAAGAAGATAGGTCTGAGTGTTCCCACCAGTAACAGTAGTTGTCATACTAGAGTTTGTGTAGGTCGTTACTTCAATCTTTCCGTTAGAAGCACCCAATGTTGCATGAACATTGTAGTGTCCGTTCTGCCAACAAAATAACCCAATGGTATGGGCCTTTGCCATTACTGTTGATATTATCAATATCAACGATAGAATCGTTTTTTTCATTTTTTCTTGTGTTTTGAGGTTTGAGATAAGTAAGCAAAGATAAGACAAAAATTTCAATTCACCAAATTTATTTATAAATCCATAATAAAATTGGCTTATTTGAGGCCCTGATATATTTTGACAATTTCTTTAACAATGCTGGTGAAACAGTAGGGCACCCAGAACTTAAAAAAATATGCCTTGGATATACCTCGATATCTGGAACATAAAAGTGTGAATGTAAAACAACATCACGAATCAGTGCGTTGCTATTAGTAGCATCTAACCCGTATAATCTATATGATAACCCATACCCACCGATATAAGATTTACCAATTCTATATTTACCAATAGATGTTGCGTAGCTGTTTAATTCGTTTGAAAATTTTAAACTATCATAGAAATTATACATCTCAGAACCAGTACCGTGTGAAACCAACCCTGATATTTCGATATTGTTATTCTTTAAGTTATAGACAAAGAATCGATTCTTCCCTGATGGAATTGACATATCGATTAAGAAACAGATTTGTGTGTTGAAGCCATTTAACGTATCATAACGTTTAACTGAATCCGCATGTTCCTTGAGACGAATCTTCGATAGCTTTATTCTTGTATCAATTTGCTTAAAAGATGTGTCTCTAGATATTGTTTGACCTAGAATAGGCGTTGTAAAAAATAAAATAAAAAGGGTTAATAGAGTTCTCATAATACGAATATACTTAAATATATCGTATTATGCAAATCTTATTTTTCAACTTGTCTCAACGCCCAAAGTATTGCCAAAGCTGAATCTTGTGAATAACTTGGCAGTGGTAACGAATTGATGAATCTTAATTCTGTTCCGCTATCATAATCAGTTGGGTCGAACTCAACACATTCGTATTTGCCGTTATCTTGCTTATACCATGGAATAAAGCTATCACGACCACCATAAAGAATTGCTTCTTCTTCAAATAAAAGGAATGCTTTTATTAGATTATCCAATGTCCATACCCATAACGGGTTATCATCCTTGATATCTGGCAGCGGTACTATTGTTATTCTCTTATTTTTCTCGCTAGTAAAATGTTGCTCAATCATTTCTTTACGAAATTCAAAAGCATATGGATTCTTGCTATCAATTGGTTCATTGGTTGTTCCTAAAAATATTATTACCCGATGATGTCTTTGTAAAACTGTATGAACAATTTTAAGATGTGAATCGGTTAAAAAAGGAACTTGCATACGGCATACAATAATACCAACGCTTTTTTTATCTTTTAATAAATCATTCATTGTTTATTTTTTTATAAAGTGCTTTATTATAAATACCAAATGGTCCGTTGAACAATATGTCCCACGTTATTTCTGCGACAAGACCTTTTTCATTTGTTGTTACTTCACCAGTAACCTCACATAAAAAAGTAAAACAATGATAACCATCATCATCTATTTTATCAAAGATTGGCGTATGCTTGATAATTTCTAACCCCGTCTCTTCTTTCGTCTCACGATAAAGAGCTGTCACCATATCTTCACCCTCATCAACCTTCCCACCAATAAGGCCAAACATTGTTAAGTCATATTTTCTTGATACGCCTAAGATTCTATCACCTCGATATATTAATGCACAAACGGCTACTTTAGTTTTCATATAGGCGTTTATCCGATTTCGTCTCTGTTAATTTGGCTGTATTTAAATGCTCTTGTTTTATACATTGCTTCATCTAGAATATCCAAAGCAGCTGGTAATGCGGCCCTATCATCAAGGTAGATATTACATTGAGGTTTGCTTCCTTGCTTACCATATGGAAGGTCAATTGGGTTCTCATTGATTGAATCAACTGTGATATCAATATCTTTACAATACTTAAGAATTTCCTCATACCTATCTTTATTACAACTAGTGTGAATCACTGTGTAACAACCAACGTTTTGACAATCTTTAAGAAGCTTGATTGTTCTATCAATATCCTCTTGATTATCGATTGTGTGATATGGCGAAATGGTGCTGTCAAAATCAACACCCACGATTATTTTACCATGAGTTTGCCATTCTTGTATTAACCTATCAATATATTTTTTCATTATGATAATTTTTTAATTGCCATTGTAAGTTTTTTAACAAATTTCTTTTTTAGATC
>OFRE01000006.1_pt1 | contig 51052 bp, 75 predicted proteins | sample 1543061 | NCBI WGS metagenome assembly OFRE01 (sample SAMN07774218, study PRJEB24372) | wastewater metagenome | isolation source: Exp Tend NO 50WW | collected 2016-02
CGCCGATGGTGGTCTGGATCGCTTCGCGCTGGTCGCCGCCGGGTCGGTCACCCTGCTCACGGCGGCACTGGCCCTGCTCGTCTATAAGCGCCATCCCCACCTGCTTGACGAGGTCGTCTACCTCATCCAGGCCCGGACCTTCGCCTCGGCCGCCAGGCCGCTCCAAAGGGCGTCTTTGGGGATCACCGGCCAACCGTACCGGCTGCAGATCGTCCCCTCGGCATGGACCAATAGTTCTTCGGTCAGTTTCTGATCCTCAGCCACCCCCGTCTCCCTGGGCTCCCGCCACAGGGTCACTTGGGAGAGGTTGTCGAAGCTTAGGGTGCCTTTGAAGCTCCGATCCTCACGAAGGACCTTGGTCAGCCCTGGGCGCGTGTAGCGGCCCGCAGGCACGCCCACAGCCAGACCCTCCCCCATCCACCGGGCGAGGGCATCCTCGAAGCGGGTGGCCAGGTCCCCTTCGGACCACGGCGTCGAGCGCTTCGTATTCCACGATTCGGCCACCCGGACGAAGGTTGCGGCGTCGGCCACACCGAGCCCGATCGCAAAACGGGCGCATTGGATCAGCTCGAGTGAGCCGTCCCCGGGCCCTTCGGCCGGGCGCTTTTCGAGGGCCTCAGCGAGCTCCAGCTCGGTCCCGTTTTCGCTCAGGGCGATCTTCGCCAGGGCTTGGGACTCCAGCTCCATCGGTGACAAGCGCCGGCCGCCGTCGCGGCCCGGATCGCGGAAAGCGCCAAGGCTCGAGCCGAGGCCCTCCATTTCGTCGAGGGTCCAGAGGGCCTCGCGCCCCGCGTGGACGCCTAGGAGCGGCGTCCGGCCCTGGGAGTAGGGCGCCCAGTAGAGCCGGGCCATGTCGAGGCTGGCCTTTTCGTCGACGATATAGACGCCGGACCAGCCATCGGCGATCAGGCCGGTGACCATCGCCCGAGCCAGCGCCACGCCCGCGATGTGGGCCCGGAGCGCGCCCGCTCGGTCGGCCTTGATCTCCATCTCTTTTCGGTCTAGGCGGGGCCGAGCGTCGATCAAATCGTCGGCGAGGAGCCAGCCAATCCGCGCGCCCCGGGGCGTCGTGTGAATGAAAGACCAGCGCTCGGCCCACGGGCCCGCCGCCGCGCCGAGGAGCGCGAGCGCGGCAGCGTCAGGCGCCGGTGAGTGCTTCAAAGGTCGGCCTTTGGTGTCGAGGCCCGCGTGGTGATCGACGTCGATCACAACGGCGCCGCATCGGAGCCAATTGCCTTGCGTTCGGTAATTCTCGGCCCAAACGTGCGCCGACCACCATGCTTCATGGCCCGGGGCATTTGAGATCGCGGCGATCAGCGACGTGACTTTTCGGGGCACTGTCCGGAGCTCGCCGAGGGGGGACTTGACCCCTTGCCCGAAGGTCAATAGGATGTTTTCAGAAGCCACGGAACCACCCCCGTGTATTCGTTTCTGTCATTTTCGGATCCCCTCCCGGTGCAAGGCAACTTGCGCCGGGTTCTCTTCTCCCTCAGGCATTGAGGGACGATCAGGATAGTCCCGATCAGTGCGCGTCGGCAAGGTCCTGCGTGGCCTTGTCCAGGCATTCTTCGCAGTAGATCGGCGAGTGCTGCTCGCAGTAGCCTTCGAGGCCTTCGTCGCAGCGCAGGCACTCTTGGTCGATCGGCGCAGCGTCGCAGCGCATCGGAACATGCTCGGACGTGGTTGCCTCGTAAACGCCGGTGAAGGGGTCCCGGGTGTACGTCGTCACGAGCTTGACTGTTCGCCCTTTGCAGCGTTCATCAGCCAGTGAGATCGGAGCAGTCATTGAACGAAACCGCCACTGTCGTCGGGCTCTTTGGGCGGAAGTAGACGGGCCTCGGTTTCGTCGATGTCTTCGAGCACGGTCTCGGCCGAGACCTCGGCGCCACTCGCGAGCCCGTCGCGCCTGATGTTGACGCGCACACCCTCACCGAAGATCCCTTCCATCGCGGTTTGGATCTCACTGTCGGACATCCGAGCCACTGGCAGAGTAGCGAGGCGCTTTTGCGTCGCCTCTTTCCTGCGCGCGTCGAAGCGCGCTTGTTGTCGTTTGAAAGCGGCATCGGCGAGGCGTTGTCTACGGTTCGGCATCGGCGACCCCTTCCAGTTTCTTGATCTCCCGGTCGAGATACCAGCGCGCTTTGTGAAGGTCTTCGAGCGTCTTCGCGGGGTCTTTCTTTCCAGCGCGGGAAATATACTTGACGGTGTTCCCGAGACAGAAGCCGAGGCCCCAAGCTTCGATGACCTTGATCGCTTCGTAGACGTTGTCGGCGCCACCGTAGTGCGCGGGGTGGTCGACAGTGACGGGAGGCTTGGTCGAGCGCCGCGCCAACGTGCTGTCGGGGACGGGCACCCTACCGAGGCCTTTGCAGGCGTGGCAAGGGCGCCCTCCAAACTGACCGCTAGCGGAACACGCGTCGCACCAAAGGAAAGGATCAATACCCGAACCGCCGCAAGTAAGGCACGGGTCGTCGTGAAAGAAACCCGAGCCTAGACAGTGACGGCATTTCTTAGGTTCGCTCATGTCGGTCCCGCCTCCCCTTCAAATTCCTTCCGAAATTGTTTCCACCCGGAGAAGTTGCCGATGCGCTCGGGCGTCGCTAGCGCCTGGGCTACGTGCTCGAAGGGCGAGAAGTGACCAGGGCCCCCGTCGCGCCAGCTCGCGATCAGCTTGTCACAAAGCTCGATGTCCTTCGTAGGATCGCGCACACCTTCGTGGGTCGGGTAGCTGACACGAGCGCAGCGACCAACGCTGACTTTTTTCGCGTACGGGTGATCGTCGGCGAGCCCTTCGAAGTACGGCAAATGCCACTGGCCGGCTTCGAGCGCCTCCGGCTTCGCCTCGAGGTATCGGTAGTGCATCTCTGTCGCGATGACCTGGATCTCAGGCTGCGCGTCTTTATGGTCGCGAAGGTGGAACCAGTTGCCGAAGCTTGTCGCCGAGACGAGCACGGTGATCGGCATCCATGCTTCGGTGAGCCGGTTGCACAGTTGCTTGTGCAGCCCGAGCTTCGCGAGACGATCCGAGTACTCGATCATTTTGTCGCGTGCTTCGAGCCACAACTTCTGTGCTTCTTCGCGTGGTGACAGCGGATGCCAACCGTCGTGAACTTCGTACGCGGGACGGATGTCGCTCAGCTCTTCGCGCGCTTGCATGCCGCTCTGATTCTTCCCCCACCACACGGGGAGCGCGGGGTGCTCCTGGACGAGCTTGCGCATCTTCTCGCTCGGGATGGCGCGCGAGCTGGCGCTGTTGCGCGAGAACACGCGGTGGGTCATCAGCTCGGCGTGCACGAAGCGCGGGTAGGTCAGCGCCCAGGTCGTCAGGCGGATCCCGCACGGGGCGATCGAGTCTTTGACGATCTTGACCGCGTAACTGTCTGGGAGGGGTTTGCGGGGCATTCTCGGCGTGGTCATGACGCTTGTCCTTTCGCGATTTGCTCGATGCGCTCGAGCCGAGCATAAAGCTCGCGGTTCTTCGCGGCCCAACGGTCCCGATCCAAGCTGACTTCGTCGGCCAGTTTCTCGAGCCTCGTCGCCTCGGCGTCACTGGTTTTGCGCTCAGCTTCGATCTGCGCTTCGAGCAAGGCGACCTTGGCGAGCGCGTCTTCGAAGGCGCGCACAAGGTTGTGTGGGTAGTCTAGGATCTGCTTAGAGGTCACGTGCCTGGCAACATCCTCTTTGGTGTAGCCGTATGCAGCGGCCTTAGCCACGAGGTCAGCACTGGCGCCCGGGTTCGCTTCTCCCCACGTCATCGTTTTACGAACGTGTTCGATCGGTTCGCCCGCGGGCGAAAGGCGCCAGTCGGGCCACTGTCGGGCGAAATTCTCTTGATCTTTTTTGATCAACTCCCCTGTGACGGCTTCGTCAGCGTCAGTCATTGCGCATTCGCCCGGTCCGTAAACGAAGCAGCGCCAAGCCCCGTCGAAACCGAGGATCACAACGTCGATCCATTCGGTCACATCGTGAGGCTTCGCCTCGATCTCTAGTAGCTCTTTCCGAATATGCTTCGTGAGCGCCACTGTCCGCAGCCCTGGCCCGAAAGTCTGCGCCGACCACTCGATCGCACGCGCCATTCGATTTGGTAACCAATCCAATTTGAGGCTTTTCATCCCTACCACCCCTTGCCTTTCTTTTCTGCGATGACCAGCCGCTTGGGCTGGCCCTCTGTCTGTGCGAGCCACCGGGCGTTAGCCAGTGCTCGCCTCGTTTCGTCCTGCCACTGACTCGACACGTGGTAGCGGACCTCGGGGCCGCGCTGCCCCGGCCGGTGGAGGCGCCCGAGGTACTGTTCCCAGCTCGCACCGCTCGGGGGAGGATCAAAGATGATCGCCCAGCCGAACATTTGGAGGTTACGCCCGGTCCCGTGGGCCCCGAGGCTCGCGACGATTGATCGTGAGCCGGTCTCCTTGAGGATCCCGATCTGCGCCTCTTCCCCGGGGCCGAAGTAGGGCGCGCTCGAGTAGCGCGCGACGTGTTCCGCGAAGCCGGTGTGGCGCGCGAAGGCGACGATCGGACGCGGGCTTGATTTGATCAGCTCGCCCCATTCGAGCGCTGGCGTTTCGTCGAACACGCGCCACTCTTTCGGGGGCTCCTCGGCGGTGTCTTTGATCGCGAACCACGTAGCGAGCTCCGGAATCGAGACCTCCCCGGCAAGAGCCGCGTCTTGAAGGCGCGCGGGTGAGTCGATCTCATTCCTCGGATGGTCTCTGAGCCAGCTTCGGAGCGCCCTGAAGTAGTCCCGACGCGCGGCAAGCCACTCGCGATCAGGCTCATGGATCCATGCGTAGTAACCGCCGAGACGAAGTTGTCCGTCGACCTCGGCTTTGCCCATCGCGGTGATCAGCTCTTCGCCGTCGGGGCGCGTCCAAGTCGCGTCGAGGTTGCCGCGCTCTTTCTCGATCGCGTCGGTCGTGCCGAAGTCGAGGATCTCGACGACAAGGGGAACGTCGGGCACGTCGGCACCGCTCGAGCAGACCCCGGGCGCGGCTTGGACCCTCCTGGCGAGCGCACGGCGGACGGACTCCCGATGGTCGTCGGTTTTGTCTTCGGCGGAGAGTAGCAGGTTCAGCGCACCCACCGGGCGATCGGCGTCGGCGTCAAGGGCCTCGGACCATTCGATCTGTGCCTCGCGATCGACGGGCATCGGCGACCATTCGGCGAGCGCGAGGGCCGCGAGCTTCGCGCAGTCTTTGACGCTGTAACGCGCGACCGTGCCCGTCATGATCACGATCCGAGTATCGGGGTGCGCGCGCAGGTAGCGCGCCATGCGCTTGGTCCGCGCAGAGTCTTTGTTGAGCAAGGCCTGGGCTTCGTCACAAACGATCAAGTCGGGGAGGAGTCCGTCCAGCTCGCTGGCGTGGTCCGGGTGGCTGAAGATCGAGTAGCTCATGACGCTCAGCCACTGGGGAAGTATGAAGCTCCGGCGATACTTCTCAGCCTCGGCCTCGAATTGCCTCGTGAGGGACGCGGTCGTGAGCAGTAGTGGGCGCCGAGCTCCGAGCACGCTCCCCGCGAGCGCGCCCATCAAGGTCTTGCCTCCGCCGACCGCGATGGGCCAATAGCCCCCGGGACGCCGACGCGACGTCGAAGACTGAGATCCCATCGTGGTCATGAGGGAGATCAAGGCGTCGCACTGGAGATCCCAGAGGCGCATTTCAGCGCCGGGAAGGGTGAGATTGTGACGGATCAGCTCCCGCATCGCAGGCACGACGGGCGGGAGCTGAGGGATCGCGAGGATGCGATCGAGGTCGGGCGACCGGGTCACGGGCTGATACCGATCGGCGTCGCTGACCTTCCCGAGCACGGGCGGGCTCGCCGACAGTGACGCGAGCATATCTTCGAGGGAGAGGGTCACAACGTGCGCCCGGTTCCTTTGCAGTCGGGGCAGGTCTTCGTGATCGGGTAGAAGCCTTGGGCGATTTGCCACTTGCCCCCGCAACGCTCGCAGAAAGGGCGCGCTTGCGTCTCTTCGATCTCCAGCTCGGCACGGAAGAATACATCGAGCGCGACCATCGCTGACTCGATGCCGTCGGGGTCGGTATAGCCGAGCTTGGAGCAAAGCTCGCGTAGGCGTTCTAGTCGGCTCATTTCTTCCTCTTTGTGTTTCTGACACGCTCGGCAAAATCGGCCACGTTTTCAGCGGCTGTAGTCCGGTAGCGACTCCCACGTCCTCCGGCAGTGATCACGACAGTGCTAGCTTTGAATTCCTCTTCGGCGCGCAAGGCGCGTTGACGCGCATCGCCGATCTCGACCGTCTCGACCTCGACGGGGTAGCTGTAGCGCCATCGCCAGTGACTCATCCCTCGTCCTCTGCTTCCCACGCCTTGACCGCGCTGCGATGCGCCTTCAAGGCTCGTAGTCCTTTGCCAGTGATCGTGTAAATGCACTCTTGACCGCGCCCGTCGATCCCGTTGACCTGGGTCTGATACCCGAGCACGCGGATCAACTCGGCCGCTTTGGCGCGCTGCGCGTGCGCGAGCTCCGGCCCGGTGCAGACCCGCCCGTGAACCTCGCCCATGCTCCTGGGCCCAGCCTCGAGGGCGGTCAGAAGTGAGGCGATCGAGAGGGTGATCGGGTGGTAGCCGAAGGATCGATGAAGGGTCATTGCTGAGCCTTTGCGTTGTTGAGGATCTTTGCAATCGCTTCGTAAGCCTCGAGGCATTCGACCTCGTCCCCGTAGGCGGCAACGTTGCACAAGTCAACGGTAGCTTCGTCTCCCGCGGTAGCAGCCTCGGCCGCAAGCGCGAAGAGCATTTCTGAGGTCGCGTCGGCACCGGTCATTTGTTGCGTCTTCATTGAGAGGACACTAATCGCGTAGGCTCTCACTGTCAAGCGGGGATCGAAAGAATCATTTCGCGTAGGAAAAGGCCAATGACCATCGAGACTTGAGGCACGACGCAATTCCCTAGGGCTTTTTCTCGGAGAGGTCGGTCCAGTGTTCGGTTTTCGACGACGACGATCCCGGGCTGGACTTCACCGACGAGCCTTGAGAATTCCCACCAGAGCCGGCTTCGTTTGCCATCGTTGATCCCTTTTCTGAGCCCCGTGTGGCTCAAGTCCTGGCACGGGAAGCCGCCGCAAATTAGATCCACTGTCGGCGGGTTGCGTAGCGCCGTGACGTCTTCGTAGCAAGGCATGTCCGGCCAGTGCTTCGCGAGCACCTTTCGGCAAAACGGATCACCCTCGCATTGCCACACGGTCCGCCCGAGCCCTGCCCATTCGAGGCCGAGCTCCAATCCCCCGATGCCGGAGAAGAGCGATCCGATCGTCAGGTTCCCCATGTTCGCGCCGAGGGCACGTAGCCCCCTTCCCAAGCGCGTCCTGCGCTCGTCAGGTACCAAACACACCCCGCGCCCTTGCCGGCCAAGTCCTTCACCTTCGAGCAGTCGATCAAGCCCAGGCCTTGGAGACCTAGCAAGGTTCGCGCGACGTAACCGAGATCGAGATCGAGCACGTCGGCGAGCGCCGCGGTTCGGAGCGGGCCGCGCTGGAGCTCACCGAGGATCAAGAGCGTGCGCCCTTCTCGGAGTTGACGCGCTTCGGCTCGGGCGATCATGTCGGGCCCCCGCCGTTCGGGAGCTCGTTCCCGAAGCACGTCCAGCCTTTTCGAAAGCGACGCGCGTAGAGCTCCAAGCATTCGTCCGGGCCTTGAGCGTTGGCGCCCACGAGGCGCTCTAGCAAATCCTGGACACCTTCAGGCTTGGCGCTGTGGCGCTTTCGAGGCGCGCGCAAGCCGACCTCGACGCTCGGGTCGGGCTCCCCCGACTCGAGCCAATTCGCGATCGACTTGTCTTCTCCGCTCACTTCAGGCCCCGCGAGCCTCGGTGCGCTGCTATGAATTCAGCTAGCTCGGCTTCGCCCCGACAGATCATGACGTTGTTATCGTCTGCGAAGATTAACTCGGCGTCGGCGCCCGGTGAGACTGAGCCGAAGAATTCGTCGGGCTCACGGTACACGAAGTCGGCCATTTGAATGATCCGCGCGAAGAGACCAAACCAATAGGCCTCGGGCGCGCGCGGCAACGCGGTCCCGCCCTGCGCGACCAACTCGGCGCCTGCGACCCAAAGCCCGGGAACGTAGAAAGTCACTGGGTACTTCGCTTGGAGCTCGTGAGCGCGCTCGATCGCTTTGCGCGAATGCCGAATCGGATCTGAGCTGACCGGATGCGCGAAGTAGCCCCACGGCTTGTCGAGATCCGCGGCTTGCTCGAGCCATTCGAGTGACCGAGCTACCTTTGCATCATGATCCATAACACCCAACCTCCGTAACAGCCGCAAAAGATCCCGACAGTGAACGCGACCGCGCCGAAGACGACGAGCGCGCGTGCTGCGAAACGCCCGTCGCCTTCGAGCGCGATCGCGCGAGTCATCGCCGAGCCTCGACGACGACGCCTGAGATTGGGATCAGCGCCTCGAGCGCGAGCTTTCCGAGATCGTGATCCGTGTTGACGATCATCGACTGAGCGCCGTTGATCGAACCGATGCCGCGGATCACCAGCGCGATCCCCCCGCGGTAGTCGTGCTCCTGCCAGAGCTTGCCAGTGGCCTTGCGGATTTCGTCGAGCACGGGCGCGATCCAATCCTCGAAGCGGACCGCGTCGCCCCCTTTCGTCGGCGCACAATTGACGTAGAGCGTTCCGATCTTCGTGGTCGACGCGACCGGCGCCGGAGCGGGCGCCCCGCCGATGATGTTCGCCGGAGGATTCGCAGCGACGCCGGGTGCGATCAAGGTGACAAAGGGCGCCGCGCTTGGCGCGGGTTGCTGGGCCGGGGGTGACCAAGCCGGCTGCGCCTGGCTCGCTGCGTACGCGGCCTCGGCCGCCTTCGCCGCTTTGATCGCGGCGAGTCCATCGACCGGAGCGCTCGGAGGCGGGGGCGCGACGAAGGTCGGCGCAGGGGCCTGGGCCGGCTGAGCCCAAGGCGGGCTCACTGCGGCGCCGGGCTGGACCTGGGGCGCGGGTTGCGCGAAGGGGAGCACGTTGCTCGCAGCCGGGGGTTGGGCCTGCGCAGCGGGTGCGGCAGCTCCGTTTCGAAGCGCGGCGAGTTTTGCGGCGAGGTTATCGTCTGCCATGATGTTGGATCCTTGTGGTGCGAGCACCGGTTGGGGCGCCACTGTCGGCGCCGGGTGAGTGATCGGAAGCGTATTGAGGGAGGAGAAGATAGCAGAGGCGCATTCGGTTTTGAAGTAGCAGCCTCGGTATTTGTGACAGTGACCAATCGCTTGGCCAGTGGGCGCCGCGTCGGCTGCGTTCGGCAAGACACGTAAGCGATCGATGTTCGCGAATCGCGGCATGTAGCTCGCGAAACGATCCTCGATCTCCTGGCGCTTCATCACAGCCTCGGTCGTGTAGACGCGCGGCCCGCCTTTGCTCGCGATGACAATGTGACGGACCTTGACCGCTTCGGCCTGTGGGGCGACGTCGATCGCATACTTAGCATAGATCGTGAGCTGGCTGTTTTGCCAAAGCTCGTTTTCGGTCTTCGCATACTTGCTCGGGTCGCTCGAAGTTTTGTGATCAGTGACTTCAGGTATGGTCGGATCACGCCCGTCGAGGATGTCGATCGCACCTTTGACCGAGCGCTTGCCTCCGTCGGGCGCATCGGGGAGCTTGATCTGAAACGGGAGCTCGACGTGTACACCCGCGCGCGGGTCAAAGATCGACTTGACCAGCGTTGGATCTTTGATGATCTCGATCTGCCGCTCGACGGGCCACAGCTTCGGGAAGCGTTCGGCCTCGATGCGCGCCAATTCTTTCGCGACCGCGCGCACGCGCGTAGGCTCGAAGCCTTGGAGAGGCTCGCCGCGCTCGAGCCTTTCTAGCTCCGAGTGCATGTTGCTACCGAATAGACGGCTCGGATCATCGGGCGGACGTCGGCCTTGCGGCCCGTAAATGAACCACGCCAAGCGCTCGCACGCGACCTCGGTCTCGAGTTGCGTCGCGCTGTAATTCCAAGCGGTCGCCACGATCCTACTTCTCCCCTTCGAAATAGCTCGAAGGCCAAGCCGGCTTGATCCATTGTCCGGACTTCGCGCTATGTAGGTTAACCGGACCTTTAGCGACCGGTCGAAACGACGAGCCACAAGGCCCGCACACCAGGGCTTGAAAAGTCACCACGCCTTTAGTCGCATGCGGCTTTTGGATAATGACCGTCGCGGCAAGGCGATCACTCTCTTCGATGAAGGTTTCACAGACCTCGCAAACGCGATCGTTTTCTACGGACACGATTGAACGTCCTTTCGTCGTGCGTGGAACCACAAGCCCAGCGCGACCGCATCCCAAACGTTGTGGCCCAGCGTCTTCGCAGCGCTCGGCAGGTTGATCGAAGCCAGCTCGGTCTCGGTGAGGCAAGCCTTGGCGCGGTCATGCATGATCTCTTTCGGCACTTGGCCTTTCCATCGGGCTGGGAGCACGTCCCAAACCTCCATGAAAAGAGGCTCGCAGGCGCCGACGATCGCGCCAACGACGAGCGTGAGATCAGCGAGGTCTTGAGGATCGGCGATGCGCTGAGGGCCCGAGTAGTCCTGGGGTCGCTCGATGACGAGCCACGTGAGGCCCTCGACCTCGAAGAGCTTTCGGTAACTCTCGATCAAAGCGACCAGTGGCGCGAGCCCACGCGCGGCGCTCGCAGCCTTGGAACCTTTCGCGAGCTCCGGATGATTCAACTCGACGTAGCTCGCGGTCGCAAGCTCGCGGTTGACGTAGAGCGCGACCCCGCAACCATTGACGCCAGGGTCGATCGCAACCACCAGGGTCGGACCTTTGAGGATCCGCGCTGCGCGTTCGGCGTCGGTCATCGCTTTCTAACCTCTATCGCCAAGGCCACGACTTCGGAGGGGTCGATCGGTTTGCCGCGCGCGAGGCGTAGCTCGTTCTCGATGTGCTCGCGGCGAAGGGAGCAGGCGTTGTGCAAAGCCTGACACCCGTCATCGAAGCCCGCGCGCTCGTCTTCGCTCGCGCCTTGTGGTTCGTGGTCAGAGGCTTCGACGCCACAACGCCAACCGCTGGCGTATGCTGCGATCCGGTCTTTGAGGATCTGTTCCTCGCGTTGTTTCGCGCTCACGATTCACCCCCGCTCATACAGAAAACTTCGCACGCCGCGCGAGCCTCGCGAGCGTCTTCGACGTAGGTTGGTCCGAGGTCGCGCCCAGTGCTCGCCTCGATCTCGACGCCCCTGAAGTTGTTTTCGCACCGGGCCAAGCATTGCACCAGGCGCGCTCCGTCGGAGTCAAAGGCTCCATAGCATTCGGCGCGTCGGCCTTCGACTTCGTAGCGACACACTCGCAACGGCTCGAGGCATGCGCGCCTCGACGTCGAGCCGACCCCGCACTCGAGCCTTTGAGTTTCGCAGGAGTCCAGAGCTCGAAGGGTGCTCACGTCGCACGCGAGCGCGCGCACGGCAGGGTCAGCGGTTCGGGCATCAAGGTCAGGCCTGCACCCGCTCGCCAAAATTGCGAGCGTCACGAGCGCGAAGGCAAGCGCGAGCGCGGCGACCGCGTCCGGGCTTCGGTTCGCCCAGAGCCAGAGGCGCTTCGCCAGTGACCTACGGGCGTTCGGTTTGGTTGCGATCTTTTGATACAGCATTGCGATCTAGTCCTTCTCCAAGAAGGGCAGCAAACGCGCCCACGTGTAACCAACGTGAACCGCCCAAATCGAGCCGCTCACTTCCCACGCTCCTTCGCGGCCTGCTCGAAGCGCTCGGCGATCTCAAGGTAACGAGCCTGTGCCTTGCGATGACCTGGGCCGGGTTCTTTGCCGCCCCAACCAGCTGCCTCGCCACGATGCCACTGGGCTCGCGTCCGGTTGAACTTTGCTTGCTCGCGCAGCTCCTCCGCCGTCAGGTCCGCCAGGATATCGGGCTTGGGCGCGCCGTGGTAGGCGTTCATCTTGCGGCAGTTGTAGTCTTTGAGGATCACCAGCAGATGATCGAGTTTCCTCTCCATCCTCTTGGACCTCAAACGCTCTTTGCGAAGAGCTGGAAGCACCTCGTCGCGAATCGGCGCTGCGAAAATCGTTTTGTTGTACCCATGCTCGAAAGACTGCTCTACCGCCTTCTCAAGGCGAGCGAGCGGATCAATCGGCGGCTTCTTTTTCTTCGTCATTGTGATCACTCCCTTCTCAACCCGGCATATTGCGGCAGTCGTCGTAGTGATCGAAGTCGCCACGGCGACGAGCGCAGCCCTCACACTCGTCGCACGGGTTGTGGCACTTCGTTTTGTCGGTCTCGACCAAAGCGCCGGTCGTGCACCAATCGCGGTACTCGTTGATTGCCGCTTTCAGTTCCTCTTGCGCCGCGTCGGTTTGTCGTTTCGCAGGGTCCATCGCCTCATCCAAGAGACGCTCGATAGCGGCGGTGATACGATCGTTTTGCCAGTACATTGCGACTTCCTTCTTATCAATCCTGTGTGAGGTATTCGACAGCGACGCGCTGCTCGAAATCGTCGAACCGCCGCCGCACAAGTGCCTTCACGCCGCGCATCACCTCGAGTTTTTCGTATAGCTCTACGTCGTCTGGCGGACTCAAGACCGCGGCTTCAATACGCTTGAACCACTCGTCCATCGCACTCCGGCTCATTGGCGGACCTCTCGATCTGTCGACGCCCCAACCGAGATAACAGCTCGGCGCGCCATAGCTTCGCGAACGGCAGGCAGTTCGCGCAGTTCTTGTGAGTCAGCCGACAAGACAGGTCGGCCATCTCTTCGGGGCAGTGTCTTGCGTGTGCGCTCCAGGCCATCGAGTCGGAGCTCGTGACGATCTCGTCGATGCCGCCCAGGAGACCCAGCGTCTTCAACCCGAAGCCATGAAGCCGGAGCCCCTGATCCGCCAGAGCCTGGAAGACCCGGAGCCCGCTCGAGGTCGCCTGACGCCGGCACACTGAGCCAACGCCGACCATCCCTTTGCGCCAGGAGAGATCGGCCGCGTCGTACATAGCGACGTGATCCAGGTACTCCCCCGGACTCCACCCCTGAAGCACAGCCAGCCACGGCACCTCTGGGGCGAGCTCGCGGAGCCGAAGCCACGAGGCTACCGATCGGCGCTGGTGCTCCTCGACGGTGAGCCCGGTCTTCTCGGTGATGAATGGCTCGCACATCCAGTCTTGAATCGAGGCAAAGTCCAACATCCCGATCTCCCGTTGGTACCGCTGGGCTGCGAACGCGTAGTCCTCGGGCGGGATCGTCCATTTGCCATACGTCGAGAGTTGGGTGAAGCCCATCGAGTCGAGCGCCCACCTGGCGATGGCGCGTGGCAGCTTCTTGCGGCGCCTCAGCTCCGAGTGGGAGATGAAGAGCGGCACACCAGCCGTCGCAAGCCACCCCGAGTGGTGGCCGCCGAGGTAGAACGTCTCGAACATCAAGCATTTCTTCTGCGTCGTAAGCCGTCACGTTTACGTAGATCCTTCAGCTCGATTTCGAGATCGCAGAGCTTTTTTTCAGCTAGGAAAAACCGTTCCTCAGCGTCTTGAATAGCGATCTCGGCCTGAGACTTAATCAACTCCTGTGTTTGAATCGCCATTTTCAGGCGTTGGCCTTTAGTCAAACGTAGTTTCGGTTGCCGTGTCGAAAACCTTTTGATGCCTAGTTGAATTCGGCGCTGCCGAATGGTTCCAATGCCCCATCCCCATTCAAGCGCGAGCACTTCGTCGGGCTCTTTGCCCATTCGCGCCTCTTGCGCGGCTGTAGGGGAGAACCAACGTTCTACAACCACACGCCCGCGCGATCCCGGAATGAAGCGCCGCTGACTCACCACCAACACCCCCCCACTCCTCGTTGCGAATGCTCCGTTCTCCAACCTGAGAGGATACTAAACACGTAGGCTCTCGCTGTCAAGCGACCTTCACAACTTTTTCCCATACCTTCAAGCGACCGTCGGGGCCGGCGACGCGTTCGGCGCCTTTGGCCCAGCAAAGAGAGGCCTTTGCGTCGCACGCGGGCGGGACGTCCGGCATCCACTGCGATTGAGTCTCCAGCATGATCCGGCTGCACTCCTCGGCCACTTCGTGCACTCGATCGATCGGCGCCTCCAAAACGATTTCGTCGTACGGGAAGCTAATCGGCCGAGCTCCGTAGAGATCGGATCGAGGCTCGACGTAGCAAGCGCGCGTGACCCGATAGTGAGCGTCTTTAGCCATATCGGCGATCAGGCCTTGAAAGAAAGTGTTCGCGCACGCCGAGTATTCATCGCCGACGTGACGCGATCGACCAGACCCGTACTGCGTCACTTTCTTCGGGCCGAAGTCGCCAGTGATCGACGCGATGACATCGAAGTATTTCGGCATTTCGTACCACTGTGCTAGCCAGGCGCCGCGGATCCGTTTGCACTCTTCGAGATCCAAAACGTAAGACTTGGGGCGCGCGGCTTTGGCGTGCGCTTGAAAGCGTCGCGCGCCCATGCCTCCACCAAAACCGAAGTTGGGGATCTTCGCAAACTGGCGCGCGTCTTTTACGATCGGGTCTTTGGCCTCGAGCAACGCGCTTGCTTCGGCGTATGACCAGCCATTGAGCCCCGCGGCAAATTCAGTATGTGGATCACGACCGGCGCAAAAGGCTTCCCGGAGTTGCGAGAAACCGAACCACGAGTAACAGATCTGGGCGAGCGCGCGAAGCTCAGCGACCGAGAAGTCGACCGACACGATCGCGTAACCGGGTCGGGCAACAATGCACTCCCGAGCTCCGGGCGCGCGCGGGAGGTTGTAAAGGTTTGGGTCAGAGCAAGACGGGCGCCCGGACTCGACGAGCGTATTGAAGCGCGCGTGAATCGGATGCGTGCAACCGCCGCGCACGACGGGCAAGAAAGTCTCTTGGACCTTGCCGTCGGCGACGTAATCGATCAGCGTATCGAGCGCGGGCTCGACGCCAAATAGCGGTTCCAAGGCTTCTTTGCTGGTCGAAACGTCGCCCCCGTCCGTCAACTCCGGTTCGATCTCGAGTTGTTCGCAGGCTTTCCTGACTAGCTCTTTGATCGCTTTCATGTTCCGTGAGGTCTTCGGGTTCTTTTTCCCCACTGTCTTGAGCAGGCCCGCGGCGTTCAAAACCTCGGCCGCTTCGGCGCGCCGAAAGTGAAGCGACCTCTCCAGCTTGTCGACTTCGGTTGAATCACAAACGATCCCGTGCCTGCGCATCAGCGCGTGCGCGAACATCGAGCGAACCTGAAGGATTTGATCGGGCGGTTGATAGCCGCTCGAGCACTGCGAAAGATAGACCTCGCGCGTCGAGACGGCGTCCATTTTCGCGTACGCGCTCGCGCGCTCGGGCCAGAGTTGCGTGGGTGTGTTCGCGAGCTCGCCATAGCGCAGGCGCCAACCATCCTCGGACTTGTCGAGGCGTCGCCCGAGTCGATCGCCGGACAAGCGCTCGAGACTGTAACCGCCTTTCATGTTGCGCCGCGCGCGGAATGTCCCGTCGTCGATCCCTTTGAGTTGCTCGGTAAGTAGAGTGTCTTTGATCCGCCCCTCGTCGAGGGCGCGGAAGACGTCCGGCAAGGTGTCGGGGAAGGCGCGCGTGAGGACCGGGAGATCGTAACCGGCGCCGTTGTGGCCGACCAGCTCGACGCCCGGGTCACGGATCAATGCGCGCCAGTGGTCGCCCAAGGTCTCGCCAACCTCGGATTGGGGCCGCGTCGTCGAAGGGTCGTCGGCTTGACCGACCAAGCCCGGAGCCCCGTCGCCTAGATCGTAGGAGAGGCATACGACCTCGGGGAAAGGCTCGGTTTCGGAAATGAGAAAGGTCTCAGTGTCGAAGCCGACAAGTAAACGGTCCGTCATTTGGATCCACCCTCGGAGCTGAGTCAGTGATTTACAATGCTCGGGTCTTGCGCGCCGTTGATCAACCTAGAGGCTGCGAACGCGCAAGACCCTAGCACAAACCGATCAGGGATCGGAACCTTCGATCCGGCTTACGCCGGGAACGTGATCACTGAGCCAGTGTTTTGATCCACCGGGTAGAAAGTCGCTTTGTTGAAGACGCCTGGGTTGGGATACTTCGCGTTGGGCTTCATTTGCTTGGCCTCAACAACGGCGAGCAAGCGCCGACCCGCGCAAGCCTGACGCTGAGGGTCGACGGAGCTCATGAGGAGCGCGTCGATTTCGGCCGCCTGCGCAGCGCCAAGCGCGACGTGGGCCTCGATCTGTTTCGGGTCGTGGCCGAGCGCCGCGATCACGAAGGCTTTGATTTCGGCCTTCGCTTTCTCGGTAGTCATCGCGACGAACCACGATCGCTTGGTCCCGGCCGGGTAGCCTTCTTTGCCGGCGGCATCGGTGCTTTTGAGAACGGTCAGCTCGGCGATAAATTGAGGCTGACCGAGTTTCTTCGGGTCCTGGCTTTGCTGGTATTTGCAAAGCTTGACCTCGATCAAATGCTGACCGGGTCCGAGGTAGTCTCCGCCGACGGAGGGCTTGGCGGTCGCGAGGCCTTGGAAGGGATTGAACGTTTGTCCGAACATGTTGCGTGCTCCTGTATGTGTATTGAGTATCGGGTATTGAGTGTTGTGTATTCAGTATATCAGCCTGGGATGACGACCTCTCCTTTCAAGTCGGCGAAAGCGATCTGAAGAGGCTTCTCGATCGTGCCGTCGAGGATCGTGAAGACGCCCGACTTGTCGTCGAGCGGTTCCATGTACCGCGCGAAGTCGCAGGCCGACGGGTCGGCGGTCTTCAGGATCTTGAGGTAGCGCGTGCGCTGCCCCTCCTTGATTTCGTAGATCTTGCCGGGTGTGAAAGCGTCCGGGCCTTTCTTCGGAGCTCGCTTGCGAACCGGCGTCGCTTCGGCCGGGAGGGCTTGGAGCAGGAGCAGGGCTTGGCGCGACCAGTCGACCGCGTTGCGCAGGCTTTCGTCGACGTTCGGCGCGAAGCCTCGCGCCTTGTGCGCGGTGCGGGTTGCGTTCTCGAGCAAGCGGGAGACTGAGCCGATTGCGGCGTCGCGTGGATTTTTCTTCGGAGCAGGAGTGTCGGTCATTGGATCCTCGTATCGTGTATGGGTTTTGGAATCGTGTATCAGTATGTGTATCGGTGAGGCCCTCCCGTTCTACGCCCGTCACTGACGAACGTCAAGCCCCCCTTTTGTAAACAGGCATCGCGACGCCCATCCCTTTGAGCGCATAGTAACGGATCACGCGCGAGCGCGAGATCCCGGGGTGCTTCGACTTCCGGAAGGCGTCGATCTTCGAGACCTCGTCGAGGAAGAGACTCACGCAAACCTGATCGCGGCGCTCGCCCTTGTGGACCTTTTCGGTCCGGTCTTTGTTGCTGTCTTTCTTGGCGCCGGTCTTTTTGGTCATGGGCCGGGAGCGTAAGCCAGTGACGGGCGAAAAGTCAAGTCAGTGGGAGGGGTTGAAAAATCGACAGTGACGGGCTTGACGTCGAGAGGCAACGCGCTTAGTGTTCTCTCAATGGGAAACGCAGCGAACCTCGGACCCCGCCCAGCGGCACACTTGATTAGCTTTGCGCCGGAGTGCTTCGAGCTTGGGCCCGAGGTCGCTGAGTACGTGATTGTAAAACTTGCGCCGAGCTACCCCGAGATCTACAGCATTCGGGCTACCGCTGAAGCTCGGGCCAAGATGCTTGGACGCACGGTCACCGAGCGAACCACCCGCAAGATGATCCGCGTTCGCTGGTTTTGAAACAACCCAGAGGCCCGGGCTCAAGTCCGGGCCTCGCTGTCCGATAGGAGAATAGCAACATGACGAACGTACTCCACACCACTGAGACCCGCCGCGGGCGTATCCAAGTCGAGCTAGCGCCCGGGACCACCGACACCCTGATCCTTCGCTCACTGGCGTCGGGGCAGGCCTACGAAATTCTCTCGCCTGGCGAGCGCGCCGAAGGCCTGCGCGGCAACGGGATCGATCCCCGCGCCGTCGAGGTTGCTTTGTCCGAGCGGGCCGCCGAAAGGAATCAGCTTCGCGCTGACCTTGTGACCGCGCGCGATGCGCTCGCCACGGTCATGATGGGCCGGGGGATCGACCACTCGATCGAGGTCGGCGGCCCCTTGTCGGGCGGGTGGATCAAGATCGAGCTTTCGCCCCAAGGCGCCGAGCGCCTGGCCGAGCTCCTGAAAGGTAGCAAGTAATGAGCGAAGACCGCGGACCCGAGACCCTTGCTGAGGCCCTGATCCTTTTGCGCGATTCGACGATCGCGATCAAGTCCGCCGAGGATGAAGCGGCGGGGATGAAGTACGAACGCGATTGCGCGCTCGAAAGCGTCGACGCGCTAAGGGCCGAGCTGAAAGAATACGAGAACGGTGAAGACGAGAAACGCGATCAGATCGAAACGCTCGAGCAAACGATCGCCGAAAAAGCCGATGCGTTGGAGGCCTGCGAAGCGAAAGCCACCTTGTGCGATCAGCTCGCCGAGGCCTTCAGGTCTATCGACCTCGGCGATTTGAAAGACGCACAAAGCATCCTCGAAGACCTTCGCCCGGCGCTGCGGAACGAGGGCTATCGAATCGGCCTCGTCGCAGCCGCGACCTACTAGGCGGGCTCGAGGCCGAACACGATCGCGGTGTAGTCCGTAGCGCCTTGCTCACTGGTCGTGAGCGTCACCCGTGTGACCGAGTCGTAATCGACTCCGGGCGTAATCGTCCCCAGGCTCACAGCTTTGATCACGAGCTCTGGGAGGTTCGCAGTGTTTGGCTCGACAGGCACGGCGCGGTAGGCGCCGACCCAACGGAGCGTCGGAAGATCTAACACAGCTTCGGCGAAGTCGATCTGTAGGTGGGTCTCATCGATGCGCGTCGTCGTCGAGGCCACAACGCAATTGCACTCAGAGCCCGCGTTCTCTCCGGCGAAGGCTGTGAAGAGCCCCGCGCGCGACCAGGAAGGCAACGCATCCGAGGGATCAAAGGTACCGATCGATCCGACCATCGCTAGATATCCGCGGACCCGTCGAGTAACGGAAACATCAGATCGCCGAAGGACCTGAGCCGATGGGTTCCGGTGACGTCGGCAGGGTCGCCGGCGTTGAATGCGACGTTGGCCGGGATCCCGACGACGTCCGTGAGCGCGCCGAGGTAGCGTTGTGCCGCCGACGCTGAGCCGTTATTGCCTGCGACCACTGAGAATTTGGGGACGTTGCCCGAGGCGTCGAGGCCCGAGATCCAGCTAGAGAAAAGCGCGGCGTTGCTCGAGAGCACCCCGAGATTGATCGCCGTCCCGTCGGTTTGGCTAGCACGCCAAGAAGCGGAAGCTATGAGGATCGTCCAGGTCACTTGATCAACCGACGCCGATGAAGACGCACCGATCATGATCGGGAAGTTGCCTCGGCTAGTGCCACTTCGGTGAATGAAAAACCACGCTATGAAAGCGCCTCCCCCGTTGGCCTTGACGAAACAATAAAGCGATCCTTCAGAGGTCGTCAGGATCGTAAAGTCGCCCGCGACGGCGGCCGCCCACGGGATCATGTTCCAAGTGATCGCGGAATTCTCGCGACCTGCAACGGCCGGCGTCGGGCGGGTGAGCGTCGGCGTACCGGTGAGGGTGTACGCCGAGGTTGACTTGTAAAGCGTCACCGATTGCGGCGTCGCGTCGCCCGCGGCGTTTGTGAAGTTGACTACGATGTATTCGTCGGTGGCGAGCTGATAGACCGCGTACGAATGCGCCACGCCCTCCGCCGCGAAAACGATATCAGTAGCGCTCGCGATGTTTTGCGCCGCGCTCGCCGTGACCGAGTTGGATTCGAAGATCCGAGTCGCTCCGGGCAACGTCCGAATCGCGACGATCAGCGCGTAGCCAATCTGTTTGTATTGGAGGGCTTGGTCGACGGAGCTCGTGAAAGGGACTAGGACGTTGACGGGGTCGGGTTGGGTCCAAGTGATCGTCGGGTCCATTGGTGATCCTTTACTCCAGCGCCAGCACAAACCCAAGGCTCAAGGCTGTCCCCAGCGCAACGCCCAAGGCGCCGGCCGCTGCGCGCTCGCCCGGGCGCTCGAAGGGCAGCGCGGCCCCACCCGCGCCCCCGAGGCCCGCCCCGATGCCCAAGGCTAGGACCTTCGCGCCAGACCACCAATGACCGCGCTTGGCCTCGTCGAGCTCGGCGTTTCGCTCGGAGAGGCGGCGGGTCAGCGCGTCGTTTGCGCGTCTGATGTTGACCGCCTCAGCCTCGGTTGACTCAGCCCGGCAACGCCACTGGACGGACTCACGCGCGAAGCCACAACCCAAGGTCTTGACGTCCTGGATCGCCGGGAGCTCGCCGAAGACGAAGGTCAAATCGGCGGGGCATCGGTAGTCGACCTCGCCGCAGGAAACAGTGGAGCTCGCCACGAGGGCGAGCAGAAAGGCGGTCACTTGTTGCGCTCTTTCTGGCGAGCGTCGAAAGCCGCGCCATCTTTCTCGAGGGCCTCTAGTTGAGCCTTGGCCGGGCCCTTGGCCGCAGCCGCCTTGGCGGTCGCCGCGCTGGTGTAGTCGCGCTTGGCCAGGGCTTCATCGATCTCCAACGGGGGCGGGTTGCGCTTTCCGCTGAGCCAGGCCTTACCAAGGAGCGCGGTCAGGGCGACGCCGATGATTGTGAGGATCGTTCCGATCATTGGGTGCGCCCTCTGTTCCGAGCCCGAAGCTCGCAGTCGCGGCAAGGATGGTGCGTCCGGCAAACGCCGATGAAGACGTGACCGCACTCGAGGTATTGAACGATCACCCGGCCCGCGCCCCCGTAGCGGACGCCATCGAAGTCGACGCCGGTAGGGACCGATTCCTGATCCGTGACCTTGCGGACGTAGCTCATTTCGGGCGCCTCACCGTCGGGATGATGGGGCTCGAGCCGGCCGGTGGATCGCTCGGCTCGATGCCGTCGAAGAGGTCAAAAACGATCTCGACCTCTTCGTCGCGCACGTCGCTGTAACCGGTATCCCCGCTCGGCGTCGTGACGTGGTGGGGTTTGATCGTCGGTGCTTCGCTCGCGTCGACTTCGACGCCGGCCTTCGCGGCCTCGGCGCGCAACGTATACTCAAGGTGAACGGCCAGGCGCTCTTCGATGAGCGCGCTTTCGACGATATGATCCCAGTGCCTCTGATGAAGCATCGCCTGGGCAATTGCCTCGCAGGTCACCCGAGCGCGCTCGATGGTCTCGGCCGGCGCAACGCACTCGACCTTGACCTCCACTTCGCCCTCGCGGGGAAGGTCGCTCGAAACCCAGCGCGGGTCCGGGGTGCTCGGCTCGTCTTTCACTTGGGAAGATCCTTCGAGGGGTCGCTCACGATCGGATCGGTGGGGACTTCGTCGGACATCTTTGGGAGGTCGGTCGATTCCCGGTACTCTCGATCCTTTCGATCCCGCCGGGACTTCGGCGACTCGAGTAGGAAGGCCTCAATGATTCCGTAGAGGCTCAGCGCAGCGGTCGCGGTCGCCATCAAAGGCTCAGCGGTCTTGGTCGCGATAGCGATCATCGCCATCATGACCGGTTTGACGAGCGCCCAGAACAGGATAGCGATCCGTTTTTGCTGGTCACGGGTCATGGGATCGAGACTACCGCGGGCGCGGGGGTTTGTCACCCCGGGCGATGGGGCGGAATTGGCGTCGCTTTGGGATCCGGCTCTTTGGTTTCCATGTTGTCGGGGTCGGACAAGTAGGGCTCGAGCATTTCAGGGGCCTTCGCCAACGCCTGGTGCAGATTTCTGACCGTGTTCGTCGCCCGGTGCGCAGCGTCTTCGGCGCGCTGCACCGAGCTGATCACCTGATCGTGGTTCGCGCGAAAGTCCGTGAGCAGGTTCCGAAAGAAACTTTGTAGCGCGGTCACGACGAAATAGGACGCGGCCGAAAAGATGATCAGGCCGAGCCCGCCGAGCAGCGCGACGAGAATCGGAACAGCGTCGGGATGGCCGGTCACGGAGCCGGTTTATCCTGAACGGAGCGCGACGTGGTGTTGAGGTAGACCGAAGGGAGAGTGTTGTTCGGCCGAAGGTACAAGCCACCGGCGCCACCGACCGCGTTAGCATTCATGCCGATCCGCAGCGCTTGCGCGGTCCCGAGGTTCGCGACGTCAATCAACATCGAGTTGGTTGCTGCGTTCATCTTGAAGCGCAGCGGCTGCGTGACGATCGAGAATCCGATCGGCGTGATCATCATGGCTGTCCCGGCGCTCGTGGCTTTCTTTCCGAACGAGACTTTCGCGGTGTTGTCGCCGTTAGTGATCTCGAGCGACTGCATTTGGTAGCCTTGAATGACGCCGCCGGTGCCGTCCCAAGCGGCGATGCCGCCGAGCACGTTGGTGTTCTCCGCGGCGACGCTGTTCTCGTATCCACCTTCAGCGTAGCAGCCGACGCAAACGGATCGCGAGTTGGCCGAGTCACCGAGAATGTAACCCGGGTAGACCGGCCCGAGCGGGTAGTGATCCTGGGCGTAACCGGTGTTCGTCGCGATCAGCGTGATCCCAAGAAATGATCCGTCCACGATGTCCGCGCACGCGCCGAGCGCCGCGAGCTCGACGGCGTCGTCGCACGACCGAGTGACCCGCGAGCGTTCGATCAGACCCACGTTGGTGTCAGGTCCGTCGATCCAGATGCCCGTGTGCTGCGACTCGGCGATCGAAACGTCGGTGAGATGAAAGCCGTTGGCGTTCGACTTTTCAGCGGGGATCGGCGCGTCCGCCCAACCGATAATCCGAATGCCTTGAGTGAAGCGGCGCACCTTCACGCGGTCGATGCGCGCCGGCTTGGAGACCTCGAGCCCGTAGACCAGTGTCCCCACCGGGATCGAACCGAGCGGCTCTAGATCGACATCTGAAATGCCGACGTCCGGGGATCCTTGAGGCCACCCAATCGATTGGCAGTAACCGTGACCTGGGAAGCGGATCGGGGTGATGAACGAGGTGCGCACCCTAGAACCATGGAAGTTGATCCGTCCCGCGCAGACGTCGACCTTCTTGGTCCAGAACCACAGGCCGAGCGGGACGTCGTAGTTGCAAGGCATCGAAGCCGTGTCATAGACGTCGAGCTGGGATCGACACAGCGATACGGCGCGTTCCATGGCGGGCGCGATGTCACAGCCCACGAAGGTGTGGCCACCGTAGGATTGCGACTTGCACTCCTCGGCCTCGTTCACCAGCGCAGCTACATCGATGTCGGTCCGCTCACCCGGGAGCCCGGAGATCAAAAGTGCAAGGTAGGTTGCGATCATGGACAGACCCCCACGCGGGTGCAATCCGCGTCGTGCAGTGCTTCGTTGACGGTCACTCCGCCGATCGCGGAGTTGCCGATTTTGCAGGCCGTGCGGACGTAGGTATAGCGGTTGTCGATCCCCACGCTGGTGCACTGACCCGCAGTGGTCCCGCCGATCGTGATCCGCTGGCTCGCCACCATGCCCCCCAGGTTGACGCTGTGCTCAGCGCCGAGCGTCGCGGTCCCGTCGACGAACTCATCCATCGATGGGTTGGTTGGGTTGGCTCCTCGATAGAGCAGGTCGCTCATGTGGAAGTTGGTGGTCGTCCCCTGCGAGAGCACCGCGCTTTGAGCATTGAGGATCGTCAACCCGCCCGTTCGCATGCCCCAAAGGTTGCGCTCAGTGCTGATCTGGGCGTTGGAAAAGAGGTCGTTCGCTGCATTGCCCCAGCTGAAGAGGATTCGGGTGGTCGTGTTGTCGCCGGTCGCGAAAAGCGTGCGACACCAGATGTCTTCGCCGTTGGGCACCGCCGGGAGAAGCGAGGTGGCGAGCGTCCAGCAAGAGCTCGACCCGTTCACCACGACGGCCTGATTGATGAACGCCGCCCCGAGCCCGCCCGAGGTCAAGCCTCCCGTCGATTGCCCGATCGCGTACGTGCCTCCATCGGACCCCTGGGACCAAGTGAGCGGACCGGCGTCGGCTCCGTTGATCGAGTAGGGAACGCCGGCGCTCGCCGAAGCGGGATCAGGGAAGGCGTTGCCGTTGATCTCGAAGGTCCAGTCGGGTTGCCCAGCGGCCGAGCTGTACTGGGCGAAGATGTCGAAGCCCGCGTCGGCTGGGCCGATAGGTGCCGAAGCGCCGGTTGGCGCTCGGCGCTTGCCCATGGTCTCAGCGCCCGCCGGATTGCAGGCGACCAACGCGAGCAGGAACAGCGCGAGTAGACGGCGCATCATTTTTGCCGGACGATCGTGAGTTGGGTATTGGCTGTGTCACCTTGGAAAACGATCCCGACCGCGCCCTTGTTTTTGAGCAGGTACAAACGGCCAGACTGCGAAGACGTCGTATCGCAAGTCGAGCCCGCGCCCCAATCGGTGCAGTCACCGCCTACCCGGCAAGGCACGTAGCTCGTCACGCCCATGCAAGAGATCGGCGTTGTGCAAACGCCTTTGACCCGACCGCCGGGGGCGTTGTAGACCGCATCAAAGTCGACGCGCTCCTCGGCCACTGAGCCCGCGATCGGCAAGTCGGGGCCCGTCGCGTTGCCGCTCGGTCCGGCTGCGTCAGTGACTCGGTTGGCATACTGCGTTCCGAAGTCCGATGGGAAGGCGACGGTCGTGGTCTGGGTCAGGTGAACGATCGCCCCGCCGGTCTTCGTGGTGAAGACCAGGCGCGAGCGCGTGGGCGCGCACGCGGGCGCGCTCGGTGCAATGCCTGAACCATCGTTGCCTCGGCGCACTGTATACTTGGTGTTGGCGGTCGCGCCGATCATGATCAACGACTGAACCGAAGTGCCGACTTGTTGGAAGGCTGCGCCTTTGGCGACGGGCTCGGCAGGGTCCGGATCATCTTGCGCCACGAGCGCCAGTGCCAAGAGTAGGGGGGTGATCATGATTGCTTGCCTTCCCACCGAGCAAAGCCGGTGATCCCAGTGAGTGATCGAAACTGTCGACGGACCGCGTTGCCGACGTTGCCCTCGACGGTCTCGAGGCGTCGACGCTTGGGATCGTAACTGATCACCATGCCGACGTGCCGACCCCCTCGAGCCGAGTCCGAATCGAGGCGCCGATCGAAGAAAACCAGATCGCCCGCGCGCGGGAGCTTTCCGATCTCGAGCTCCGCGACGGGCCACCAAGCGCCGTTGTCACGCAACAAACGCTCCATGTAGTCGACGCTCGGGAGCATCCAACGTTTGCCGGGCAGCGGGATCCCGGCGAGCGCGAAGACCTCGGCGAGGAACGCGGCACACCAGGCCTTGGCCTCACCCCCGTTGAAGAGGCGAGCGGGCTCACCTCCGTTCGGGATCGCGGGGTCCTCTTTGAGTCCGAGGAATGAGAGGGCATGACCAAGGGGGGTCACGCCTGATCCCCGAATACTGAAACGCTGAAACTGCGTACCGCGTTGTGAAGCGTCTTCGGTGTGCCCGTCACCCCGTCCGCGATCCCGACGTCCACATAGGCTGCGTTTTGTTGGTAGTCACTGGAGTCGTATGCCTTGCAGCTAACGAAGGTGGAGTAATCGGTTCCGGTCATCGGGTGATCGAAGGTCAGGCGAGCGTACAGATTCGCACCGACGATTGTGATCGAAGCAACGCCGAAGCCGTTGAAGACGATCCCGGCTGCACCGTCTGTGACAACTTCGCCGACGACGCGCGCCACGTTTTGTGTATGTAGCGCGCCCTTGGTCGGCGACGCACCAGCCGTTGTAGGTAGAAAGCTAGCGGCGGATATTCCGGCTGTAACTGCCGTGCCAGTACTCAATTCGGAAGCGACGAGAACCCAGGTTCCCGCTGCGACGGTATCGGCCCAGGTCGCCGACCCTCCAGAGGCGTGATAATAGATCTTGCGCCCGGTCGGGCCCATGATCTCGACCCATGCCTCACCCGCGATCGTGCGCGACCAGAGTCCCGAGGCTTCGGACCACGTCGCGTTGATCGCGCGAGCGAAACCAGTGATCCCCGTTCCAAGTACGTTTGCAGCGACGTATTCCACGATCGCTTCGTCGCCCGCGGTCCGATCGATTCGGATCGGCGTGTACGTGAGGCCTGTGGTACGCACGGCTTCAATGTGCGCCGCGGGATTGCTATCGCCTGTGCTGTCGGTCGAGCCTTCGAAGCGAAGTCCGTGAAAAAGATCCTCCACTAGAACCGGATCGAGCGCGATCAAAGCCGCATCGCTGTAAGCGTTCGTCGGCGTGAGCCCGTCGATCCGCCACACGGTTCGCCGACCGACGTGGTTGAATTCCATATAGCCGGTGGCTTGATCAGCGAGCCACTTGTTTGAAGAGCTGGCCGGATTGACGCGAATGCCTTGGGTCCGAACGATCTGGACGGCGCCATCTTCCTCAGTCAGTGACTCGAAAATGTCGATGATCGAAGCCGAGGGGCGCGCTCGGAAAGCGCGGATCGTTTCGTAGCTCTGGGGGCTCGTCCCGAGGTCTCCGGAAATGATCGTCTCATGCGCCTCGGCGAGCTCCGCCTGGGTCGCGATCGTGGTCCCGGTCGCCAGTGACGCGTCCCAGTAGCGCCGCACACCACCGACGAAGTCAGCCGCAGCATGACGGATGTATGAGGGGCGGTAGTCAACCACTGACGTTTTGTCGGTCGCATTGGTCACGACTTTGTAGAAGCGGACCGAGTCGGCGGTAACCGCAGGCTCACCCGCCCCGTTGGCGACAACAACCGCCGTCCAACCTGCCGCGTCGGAGAGGTCCCAATAGGTATCTCGACTCGCGGTGTACGTGTACAAGGGCGAAGCAATAACGCCGCGACCACCGATCGGATCACCGTTGATGATCGCGCGCCCCGAGAAGACCGAAGCGGCCGAGCCGAGGCCTGCGGGCGAGGTCGTCGGCGCGGTTCCGCCAGGCAAAGGCCCGTCGGCGAGCTCCAAATCGGTAGGTCGGAGGGCTTGCTCCAACCACTCCAACATTTCGTAGGTTCGCAGCGCGAGCCAATTCGCGTACCCTCGGCGCGGGTTCGGGGTATCGTAGCCAGCCTCTTGCTGAGGCGCTGAGGGAGTCGTGACGTCGGCGCCCCCGTCGGTGGCCCACTTCGGAAGCTCGGTCGGTCGCGCTACCACAGGACCACCCTACCTTTCAACTCGGGTCTAGTCTAGGGCCATCGCCCAGCGACCGCCCTCAGAACCGTCCCCGATTGTATCCCAGCCGGAGTCAGCGGGCGGGGCCGGGAGCCCTGCGCCGACGTCTTCGTCGAAGGTGAAAAGCACAACCCCATCCTCTTCGAATTCGAGGATCAGGCGAACGGCGTTCGCTTTGGCCTGACGTAGAATCTCGACGAAGCGCGCGCCGAGCGTGAGCCCACCGACCTCGGGAACGAGCGCGTGAAGGATCACCGTCGCCGGAAAATGCTCGGTCAGTGTGATCTCTGAAGGCGCGAAACCGTTGTCGAGCAATTCGAGGATCTCAATCAGCTCGTCGGCGTGACCGTGACTCGCGTTCGCTGCGACCTTCGCGCGCAAGAATCGCCGGTAGTCGGCGTCAACGTCGCCGTTTCGAAGCAAGCCGATTAAGTCCCCGAGCGCATCGAGCTGGACGCCGATCGCAGTGTCGAGGGATCGGTAGGTCTGGACGTCGGTCAGTGCCTGGGCGAGCAAGTCCGCAGGGTCCGCGAGGCTGCAAATCAGCGCGCGCAAAAGCGGCGAGCTCCCGAATTGGGAGAGCAACCGAGCAAGCCCGGCGTCGCAGGCCGACACGATCGCAGGCGCGGTATACGTCCCGCTGAAATCGACGTCGTCATAAGCCGCGTCGATCGAGTTTCCGGCGAAGTCGCGCACGTCGGAATCCGCCGCGACGTTGTAATTGTCGACGCCGGGAGTCAGGTTCCCGTCGAGGGTCAGGATCACTCCGAGCGCCGGCGCATCGCCGTCGAAGGCGACGCCCGTCACTGTGCGCGCATCGCTGCCACCGTCGGGGGTGATCGTGTAGTTCGCGGGGTCAAGCGCGCCCGAGCCCATAGGCTCCGAGTAAATAACGCGCACCAGCGCCGTGCCGATCGCGGTCGCCGACAGCATGCGGGGCGCAGTGCCAAAACCAGTGAAGGTAGAAACACTCGGCATATCAAACCACGATGAAGGTCGTACGGGAGGAATCGAAGACCGCGAGCTGGGTCCGCGAAATCACCAGGGGTGTATCGTTGATCGGTGAGGCCGAGAGGCCGACCGCAAGAAACAGATCAGTGATACCGGGAACCTCGATCCGCTGAATGAATTCGAAAGGGATCACGTCTTTGCCGACAGTGAACGAGTCCCCGTATTCGAGGATCGCAGCCTCGATCAGATCCTCGCCGTCGAGCGGGAACCCGTCGCCTGTCGAATAGGTGACCTCGATATAGATATCGATCTCGACGGGGCGCGACCAATTGACGTCTTGATTGTCGCCCGCGGCGTCAACGACTACGCTCGCCTCGGTCCCGACGGTTTCGATCCCCGCGGGCTTGGCCGACCAGATCAGATCCGCGATGGATTGATCGTCACCCCCTCGTACGACCGCTTCAAAGCTGTGGCCCGGGCGCCCATCAACGTCGGGAACGTCGGAGGTGTTCTCGGCGATTGCAACCTCGGTCACGTCGTCGAGGCGCAAGAGCAAAGCTCGAAGCCCTTCGAGGCTCGAGCCACCCCCCGATCGCGCAAGTTGCTGGGTGAGGCTTCGGGCCTGCGCGTCGGAGTAAGCGAAGCGGCCGACGTCGGCATCAAGCGCGTTCGTCACGGACGTCAGGCCGGCCACCGGCGTAACGATCTCGGTAATCGTTCCGGACAAGCCAACGATCGGACCTTCGAGCGCTGGGCTCGCTTCGACGTCGACGGTTCCTCCACCCCCAATGATCGCCGTCGCGTCGGTGATCCACTGGATCCCTTCGGCGTCGGCGAAGATTGAACCGGCCGGGACCGAGGTCGCAGGCGTCCCGCCAAGGGTCAGAGTCACGATCGAAAACGTCGGGCCGGGGCGAGCTCCGCCGACGATCGCCAGCAAGTCATCGAGCGCCGCGCCCGTTGCGCCATTAAGGTAAGCGCTCGAGTAGACCAGCTCGCTTTGCTCCCACAGATCGGCGTAACGCTCAGCCATGATCGCGATGATTTGTCCGAAGACCGAGGTCGCAGAAACCTGGACGTTGTTACCGAACGCGACTCGGAAAGCATCCTCGAGATCGGATCGGATTTCGTCGAGGCGCGCGGGTACAAAGCCAGCGTCAGTCAAACCGGTCATAATTGGATCTCCACTGTTTGATCGATCTCGCCTTGATCCGAGTCGCAATTGAAGCTGACCGAAAGCTCGCGCGTCGAAGCGGTGTAGCTGAGGGTGATCGTGCGGACGTCCAGAACGCCCGGAGTGTCGAGGATCGTTTGCCGATAGATCGAGCGCACGCGATCGAGGTCCGGGGCCTTGACAAAGATTTCCTCGAAGTAGGGCACGCCGAGCTCATTATCGAGGAACCATTCCCCGCGGACCGTGAGCAGGCGGATCTTGATCGCCTGGGCGACGTCGGCCACGAGCTGGAGATCCCCGTCGACGATCACCAGATCGTGGGAGTTGTCGCCGAGTCGGATATCGGGACCGAGGAGACTCATTCAGTCAACACCTTAGCGCTGCCGGCGGTGATCACGCCAGAGACTCCAGCGGCCCCCGTGAATGGCACGCCCACGAGAGGATTGAGACCCACGGCCGTGGCCCACGCGAGCAAGGCGGGATCGGTGACCAGCACTGGGTCCCCGACCCGAGCCACGCCGAGCGCAGCGCCGACACCTCCCAACTTGAGCACGGCGCCGGTAACGGTCACCGACCCGTCATCTCCGAAGGCAACTTCGGCCGACCCGTCGTCCTTCCCGAGGCGCATCCCCGGGAACGCCAGGCCCGCCAGAGCTCGCCCGCGCGGGCGAAGGGTCGCCAGCGCCACGGCGTCACTCAGCGCATGCCGACGGGCCTCGCGGGGGTCAACGGGGGCCGAGCCATCAGAGGCCAGCCAGCCGGCGAGGGAGCGCTCAGCAAAGGCCATGTAGACGGTGTCGCCCGCGACCAAAGGCCAGGTCAGCGACCACCCACCCCCGCCCGGGTAGACGATTGGCACGTGATCCACGGGCGGGATTTCGTGCGCGACCTCCCCGGTCTCGTCGTCGGGGTCGATGAAGACCCGCTTGATCAACGGCTGCACCGAAGCGCTCTGAGTCGCCGGATCGAAGGAGAGGATCTTGCCGGGCAAGCCGGTGTGAAGATCGACCAGCGCCGCGCGGATCGCCTCGCGCACAATGTCGACCCAATCGGGCTCGAGCGGTTCACTCACAACGCGATCCCTTCGATGTCTGAGTACCACTCCGCCGCGTCAGTGTCCCCGAAGTGTCGGACCTTGGTCACTTTGAAATCACCCGAGATCTCTTTGCTCTCAAGGCGGACCAAACGCCCGACGGTGATCCGCGGTTGGAGCAGTGCCCGAGCCGACACGATATCCTGACCCGGGCGCTTGTCGTCGACCTTGCGCTCGGGCGAATCGATCAAGCCCGAAGTCGGGCCGAGGATCACGATCTCAGGATCGAGCAAGCCGCTCGGATCGAGGATCACTAGCTCGCCGTTGACGATCGTCCACTCGAAGCCCGCGCCTTCCGCAAGCTCATTCATCACGACGTCAGCGCTCGCGCTCATGGTCAGGCCACTTGTGAAGGTCTTCAGAGCGCCTTTGAAGTTGCCTTGCTTGGCTTTCGCAATCGCGCGCTTGGCGTTGACGCCCATTTTGTTCGCGACGGTCTCGATCGCCACGCCCAGATCAGCGCCCGGCGCCAGTGACGCCGACACGATCCCGCGCTTGGCTTGGAGTCCGTCGGCCGCTGCGATCGAGGTCTCGACACCTTTGCTCGAAATGTTGACCGCTTCGCCGTCGAAGATCATCGCGATCGACTCGTGATAGCCCGCCCAGATTTGGAAGCTCGGGCGTTTTGCTTCGGCGAAAGCGAAACGGCTCGACTCGGAGAGGTTGTAGATCTTCGCGCTCGCTTTGTTGGCCTTGGCCTTGTCTAAGGTTTGCTCGACTTCGAAGCTGATTCGAAAGCCGGTGGAGATCGTCTGGTTGTCAAAGCCGTCGAGTATTGAGCTATCGAAACGCCGGCCCTCGATCACCAAAGCGCAGCGCCGGAAATATTGCCGACTCACGCGCTCGCCTCATCGTAGAGCAGGAGCACGCGGGCGCCGAAGTCGTCGAGCGTTGGGTCCACTTGTTTGGTCGTCGTGTCGAACGCGAGCAAGACACCAGGTGGGATCGCGAGGTGCCCGAATTGCTCGAGTAGACGAACGTCGGCGAGGCACCGGCGCCCGGCAACGATCAAGTTGCCATCGGCGTCGGATAGATCGAGGTACCAACTTCCCGCCGCGGTGTTCCACCGAAAGCGAAACAGATACTGGACGCCTTCGACGATCACCCGCTCTGTGTAATCGTAGAGCCCCGACACGAGCGGCATTTCCAAAAGCGCCACTAGAGCAACCCTCCGAGCGGGGAAGCGCGCAGCGGTACGATTGAATGAAGCAACGACTCCGGCTCTACGGGTTTGGGTTTCTTGACGCCAGGCTTGGTCGGGGGGTCGACCTTCGGCGCATCCGTCGCGCTCGCGCGCACGACTCGGACCGTGGCGCCTTGGCTCGAGGCAAATTGGATTTGTTGGAGCTCAGCCGAGAAAGAAAGCACGGACGAGGTCTCGTGGTCGCGCACGATCCGCAAGCTCGTGAAGTGCATATTGGTCAAGCTCTTGAGATTGGTCACGACGTCAAAAGGCTCGGCACTGACGAAGACCTCGTAAAGCTGGGCGTATGCTTCATTGATCGTCAGACCTTGAAACTGCCCGGGTTGCCGAGTCACTGTCCCGTCATCGCCGAGGCGGGCCTCGGAGCGCATTGCCACGTCGCTGATCACCCCGTCAATAGCGAACACCTCGGCTTTCACGCGCCGATGATCCGCGATGTCCGAACCGATCTCGACAGGACTTGTCGGCATATCGGCCGTGAGGGTGTAGACCTCTTGGCGCGCCATCGTGACCTCGATCGGGCCGAGTTGTGGGCGCTTCCGAAAGTTGTAGATTGAGGCGAGACTCATCGAACCACCTGCGATTTGACTTGCCGATGAAGCTCGCGCCGATGGTTGGCGTTCGAACGATCGACCTCGCGGCCAACCTCGCGACCGACCTTAGCCGGGTCAGCGGCGCCGCGGGCGTCGACTTGGATCGTGGTGTTTCCGGTTTGGAGCTGGACAGGCGCGCTCTGAGCACCGTTCAAACCGCTGGCGGCCCCACCGAACGCTGGGAATTGCGCAGGGCTCGAGCCGGTAGCGAGCGCGCCTCCGGATTGGAAAGCCTGAAGGGGCGCCAGCCCCGGCACAAACTGAAAGATCCCGCTCGGGATTTTCATGATCAGTTTCGCCGCATCGCCCGCGAAGGTCTTCAATTTCTCCCACCAGAAATCAACCGCGGTCGAGAACATGTTTTTGAGCGCTTCGGTCACGCCTCCAAGCTCTAGGGCACTGTCGAAAAAGCCTTTGAAAAACTGATTCGTCGCAACGATAGCGTCGCGAATCGCCGTGAGCACAAAGCGGAGGATCTTGACGAGCCAATGCGCGTTGGGATCTTCGGGAGCCTCGACGAACGCCGCGATTAGCTCGCCGATCAAGCTCTTCCCGCCCGTGACAAATACGTAAACATCCTCGATCACAAGCGCGATCACCGAAGCCAAAAGCAGGAACCCGGCAACCATGAGCACCGGGATAGCGAGCGCCAAGAGCTGAGCGCTATGCACCGCGATCCAAGCGCCCGCCAGTGCAATCAAAGCGGGCGTGAGCATCCCGACAATCACGAGCCCTAGCACTTTCAAAAAGCGCGCGTTGTCCTGGATCGTCCGCACCAAAGACAAGCCGGCTTCGACGACGACGATCATTGCGTGCGCTACGCCTTTGAGGATGGGATCGATCAAGTCTTTGTTGACCAAGATCCAGTCGGTCGTAACGTTGATCACTTTGATCAACGTCGGGATCAGCGCCACGCCGAGCCGACGCTTGATCCCTTCGAGCGCGAGGCTCAAGTCAGTGACCGAGTCGTTGAATGTGTCCGCCGCGTCGGCGTCTTCTTTCGAAAGGATGAAGCCGAGCTCCCGCGCTCGAGCCCTCATCGCGTCGATGCCTTTGCTCCCTTCGAGCAAAAGGGGGAGCATGCGCGTTCCGATGCGCGCACCGAAGATCGATGCGGCTGCGGCTGCGCGCTGGGTCTGATTCTCGATCCCCAAAAGACCGTCGGCGGTCTCGCTGAGGATTTGTTCCCCGGATTTCAACTCTCCGTTAGCGCCCCGGACGTTGACCCCGACCGCGCGGAAAGCGGACGCGGCCTCTTTGTTCCCGGCGACCACGGCCGAGGCCCGGATCTGGGAAGCGCGTAAGGCCGTCGTGAGGGTACCGACCTCAACACCACTTTGCTTCGCTGCATAGGTCAGCTCTTGATAGCCCTCGACGCTGAGCCCGGTCTCACGTGCAGCGTCCCGGGCCTCGTCGCCTGCGTTGGCCGTCGAGCGCGCGACGTAGAGCAACGCCCCCGCCGCAGCGGTCGCACCCGCCACGACCGCGGCGGAGAATCCCAGGAGGGTCTTGAAAGCGCCTTCGGACTTTTTGAAACCCGCGTCATCGAGGTCGAAACCCAGGACCGTCAAGAGCTCGCGGACGATCATGGTTTGCGCTCACTATCCGCGTTCGCTTGATCGATCTCGAAGTCGATCAGCTCGTGAAAGTCGAACAAGTCCGACAGGGAGTAGACGGTTCGGAGCTCCACGAGAGTTGCCTTTCCCGAGGCTACCACTCGCCATATGCGCCAGTCGAGGTTAGGCGGGGGCGCTGCTACTCGGCCTTGCCGGCTTGTTGGAGTAGGCCGGTAAGGCTCGGGGCGCCGTCGAAAAAACTGGAAAAGTTGATCTCCAGCGCCCATTTCGCGACGGGCAGAAGCACGCCGTAATTACCGGCGAAGTGAGTGTCGAAGTCTACAGGCTTGTTGTCGCAGTGCAGCGACCGCAAGAGCGACTTGAGCAGGCCGCTGACCTCGACGGTATGCAGCTTGCCGAGCACGGCGCCGAGCACGGTCCCTAGGGCCTCGACCGGAAGATCGGCGAGCTTCAGATCCTCGACCTTGAGCGCGTCTTTCCCAAGCGACTTGCCGAGCTGGACGATCGGATCGGCGGCCAGTGAGCAAAGCTTGGTCCAGACCTCGAGCCCTTCGGTCGCCGGGAGAACATTGAGCATCCACGTTTTGCCGCGGATGCTCGCGCTCTTCATTTGGACGCCGCTCATACGTGGATCAGTTCGTCAGTTTCGAGCACGTATTCAACGCCCTGAATCGTGGTCTGGAAGTCGCGGCCCGGGTCTTTCATAACCCATGCGCCGAGCGCCGTGAAAGACTCGGGCGGGGTGAGCGCCGAATCGACGATCGTCAAAGGCAACGATCCGGCGCTCAGGCTCGACTCGTCGAGCTTGATTGCGCCTTTCATCACGAGCACCGAAGGCGAATTGGGCATGAGGCGCAACGTGATCTTCGCCGATCGGTTGTTGCTCTTGCCGCGCGCGCCGAGCCCATCAGCGCCGACGGACAAATTCATAGCGTCGGTGTTGTACTCGACCTTGACGAACGAGCCATCGGCGAAGCCCTCGATGATGGCGCCCGCGTAGAGGAACAGTATGTTTTTCGGATCGAGGGTGTACATTCGGGCTCCTTACGCTGCGACCGTTCCATTGACCGTGATTTTGTGGACGGCCCCGGCCAAAGTGGCCTCGAAGACGATCGGATTGTTCTCGAGTGTGCGGGCCTGGCGATCCGCGTCGGCGATGTCGCCAATCAACGGAGGCGTCACCGAATAGGCCGGGCGCTCAGTGTTCCCGGCTGCATTGACCCGCTCATCTGCGATGAACCGATGATCACGATCCGAGAAGAGCGCCAGGCTCTGACTCACGCACGCGCCCAGGGAGTTGATCCCTTTCTGAGTGAAAGGGACCTTGGGCTGGGTCAGCGCGGCGAAAGCCAAGTTGCGTTGGATGTCGGTCTTGAGCGCGTCGAGTCCGTGCACGACGTCGATCCACTCGCCTTCCCCGACGCGCCCATCGAAGGTCGAGCCCTGCCCTGCGAAGGTTTCGTAGGAGTTTCCGTTTTTGCCGGTCAAGTTGACGCGCTCGGTAGCGGTCAGCGCCTGGACAGTGACGCCCGCGAGTTTCTTGAATTTCCAGGTCAGCGATCCCGGAAACCCGGCGGCGAGGCAACGCCCCATCCATGCGGCGGCCAGGCGCTCGGTGGCGGTCTCGTGGAAGGCGAGCGCCGTTCGGAGGTAGCCTCGGCTTTTGATCGTCGAGGCCACGTCGGTGTAAGGCGTCGACACGTTGTAAGGCGCGCTGGTGATCGTCGCTTGTAGTGACTGCGCGATCAGCAACCGGAAGTCCATCGCCTCGACCGCTGCGGCCGCGGCGAGGATGTTGCCGGCGTCGTGTGACGTGAGGATCAGCCCGTACCAGTCGGGTTGTTCGTCAACGATCGCGGCGAGATCTTCGGTGATCCCGACGCTGGGGGTTGTCGCAGCGACTGCCAAATTTGCATCGGACTCGGTGACCGTGAAAGGCACGCCCGCGACGTCGGCGGTCAGGATCAAGGTCGTCGTGCCCGAGGCGGTCACCTTGATCGCGGTTGCGTTGATCAGTGCGAGCAAACCGCCCGAGATTTCGGTAGCGGTCGCTGAAGCGTCGGCAACATACGCGAAGGGTCCGTAAACCGCATCGCCGTCGAAGATCTGAGTGATCGTATACGTTGCGTCGTTGACCGGGGTGGGTGTGATCGTGGTGACCTGAGCGACCGCGGTTGCGCGCCGACCGACCGCCACACGCGGGGGACGGGGGCTCTGGCTCAGGATCGCGGCGACCTCCAAATAAGTCTCGTCCGTCGCGTCAAAACCGTCGGTGATCATGTCGGCGACGTTGGTGTAATACCGAAGCCGTTCGGTGAACGCGACGGGAACCTCGGTCGAGAGTGCCAGGACTAGCGGAGTGTTCGCGCCCAGGAAAGAGAGGGTGGCGCTTTCGCGCGTGATCACTACGTCGATCGAGTCTTCGAGGGCCATTCTGTTTCTCTCCTACGTAGTAATCGTGTATCCGTCAACGACCCCTTCGGTCGCCACGGTCTCGATATAGTCTAGCAAGCTACCCGAGCGCGTGAGCGTACGCAAGCGGAGGTCGAAACCTGCCCGATCCTCCCACGCCCCGTTTTTGGTGACGGGCAAGCGGCGAACGCCGAGCACTTCGAGGATCGCCAGGCCTGCGTCCCGCAAGCGCTCTTGCACGTCTTCGCGCTCGACCGACAGCCAAAGAGGCATGACCAAAGGGATCGCGGTCTCGGGGCTGGCGCCGCTGGCTTGCTTCGCCGCGTAACAGTCGACCGAAAGCGTAAACTCGGACTCGGCCACCCGGAAATCGAGGCGCTTGGGGCGCAGATTGGTGGTCACGGCGATCAAAGTCTCGAGGTCGTGCCCAGCCAGGATCACGACCCCGGGAAACGCGGTCGAGCTCTCAGCGCCCGGGATCGCAGCGACCAGCCCGGCGACCACTTCGGCGGTCGTTGCGTCGGCGTCCGCCGTAAAGCTGTAGGGCGTGACTCCAAGGGTCACTGTGTAGACGTCGAGGTCGATCAGGCTGATCACTTGAACGGCCAGAAAAGACTGGGGCCAGCTCCGGCCGACGGGGATTGGCGGCGCGAGCACGCCCGTGCCGACGTAAGACTTGGTCGGGCTCGGGCCGTTTTGGTTTTTCTCGATCACTTCGAGAGAGGTCTCGGACTCGAGCCAATCGCCGATCGCGTCGATCTGCGCGGCCCAATCCTCGGGGCAATAGAGCGTCATTGCCCGTCCCTCACAGCGACCGCGCGCGCATAGCCCGCTTGCACGGTCCAGTCTTCGACTAGAACCACGCGCCACGTGCGCCCGGCCCAGGTCACCCGGTCGGCCTCTTGGTTGGCTGGCGTCGAGGTGCGCAGCGCCGCTAGGGTGAAGATCGAGATCGCCTCTTCGGTGCGCTCCCCCTCGGGGAGCTGCGCGAGCTCGCGCGGGCGCACGGGCTGGACAACCGCCTCGGTCGAAGTCGAGACCGGCGCTGGGTCAGGAACCCAAACCCGGTTGACGTAGGAGCCCGCCCCGCCGCGCACGACGGTGATCGCTCCGACGGCTCCGAGCGCCGGGAGAATAGCGGCCCCGAGCGCGCCAAAGGGGTGGCTCACTCTTCGACCTCGGCGCTCGCGGCGAAGCCTTCGGGGTGTACTTCGTAGGTGATCGATTGCCGGAGCTGGCCCGTGTCGACGAGCGTCCGGCTCGAGCCCTTCGCGCGAATCGTGCTCGGCGCATTCTCGGGAGGGACGCCGCTAGAGATCTTCTCCTGGACCTTGCCGGCGAGGTGCGCGCCGATCAGACCAAGGCCCGTCGCTGGGCTCATCTTTCCGAGCACGACGTTTTCGATCACTCGGTTCCGAATGATTTTGAGCGCCGGGAGTTGCTCGTCGAAGGTCGAGCGCAGAAACGAACGCTCTGGGACGTGCCCGTCATCCGAGCCGAATTCATTGACGGTCGCGACAAGCGCCGCGCTGGTCAACTCCCCGTCGTCGGTCTCGTGAGGGCTCGCGGTCCCGTGCACGCCGATCGCGACTTGCGCCTTGCTGATTTCTTCAGCGAGCTGGACAAAGCGTTTGAGGCCGAAGTCCTTCACGACGGTGCGAGACTTCGCCACGGGTCCACTCTACCCGCATTCGCAGTCATCGACCAGCCGCATCCCGGGGCCCTCGAGCCTTCGCAGGCGCGCGTATTCGCGCCCATAGGGAGTCAGCAAAAGGCTGTCTTTGTCGACCACCGAGTTGGCCCAGTAGCTCACCGACGCTTGCCCCGCAGTCACCGACGCCACGCCCGGGCCCACGCCCGAGGAAGGGGGTGCCAACGCGATCAGGTGCATGGCCAGCCAACCCGCCGCGATGTCCGCGCGCGAGCCCCAGCCGCAAGCGCCGGTGTTGATCTGGAGGTAGGCCTCGTCGATCGCGGCGTCTACCAGCGTATCGGGATACGCGGTTAGGTCGGCGATTTGAGGGAAGCGGACCCGAAGCGTCGCAGCGGAGTAGGCCACGCCCCGAGGCTACTTGGTTTGGACGCTTTGAGCCAGCTTGGCGGCCCGGCCGGCGTCGATCGCGCTTTGCTCGGTGGGGGTCAGGGCGGGCTTGAGCGCCGGGCGCTTGCCTTCAACCAAGGCCTGAGCGTCAGAAGCGCGCATGTCTCGGATGATCCCCTCTTGAACGTAGGCGTCGAAGATCGGGCCCTGGCGCGGGTCTTTCGCGATTTCGGCCAGGACCTCGTCCGAGACCGAGTTGGGCCGCCCGGGGAACAGATCCACTGGGCGCCGCGAGTTGCTCGCGATTTTGTCGATCGGAGGGCCAACCCAAAAGGTCAGCTTGCGGGTGACTTCTACGATGGTCTCACTCACGGGATGGCTCCGATTCCGTCGGCGATGACGCCGCTCATGGGGTAGAACCACACGCCTCCACCGAGGCGCTCGATACAATAGACGATCGTCTCGAGACCGCCTCGAAGCACGTCCGGGGGCATTTGGTTGAACATCATCGGCACGACGGCGCCGACGTTGTCCGTCGATTTTTCGTACGCGATGGCGCGCGGGGCGGACGAGGGCCCGGCCGTGGCGAGCTCGGTAAGGGGGTCGACCGACACGCCCGGGTTGTTGGCCCGGAACACCGCGAGGATCGACGCGGGCGAAATGCCGGGCGCGTACACCCGTTGCTCCAACCGCTTGTAGTGCGGATTCGGGATCAAGAGCTGAGTCGCGTTGTGAACGCGGTTGGTGTTGTTGTAGACCGCCGCGACGATCGCGTTCATGTCGGTAAGGATCTGATCCGGCGTCGAGGCGCCGAGCCAGTCACCGGTGGGGACGGTCATGAGCGGGACCGCCGCGTTGGTCAACACGCCCGGGAGCCCCTTGGCGGTGTCGCCGCTCAGGATCACGGTGTTCCGAAATTCCTCGATGCCGCGGCGACAGGCGTCGGCGCGCTTCTGATCGAGCGGGATCCCGACGAGCTGGGCGCTCATCATTTCATCGAGCTCGTACCCGTAGGCCAGCGCGCTTTGTGCGATCGGGAAACCGTTGCGGGTCTTGAAGACGTCGGCGCGCAAGACGTCGCGGGCGCCCGGGGCGTACCAGTCAGCTCGGCCGAATTGGCTGTAGGAGTCGACCGCGAATTGCTGGGCCCAGGCGTTGATCCCCGGAATGACGCCGAAGTATTTCAGCGCGTCGAGCGCTGGATACTTTTTGTCATACGTCTTAGCGAAGACTTGCTGAAGCTCGTTCTCTGCGAAGACCGAGAGGGAGTCTTTGCGCGCCCGACCGAACCGAACCGGATCGAGGCCCGCAGCCATCGAATCGAGCACCGCGAGCAGGTGAAACATCTTGAGGGACATTCGTTTTCCGTTCTTCCTTGGTTGGGTTCGGTCTTCGATCCGAGACTAGTAAAGCACTTCGATCAGCGCGAGGCCCGCACCGGTGCAGCCCTTGATCACGCGCGCTCGGTCACGCGGAATCGGGAGGCAAGTGTTGGTGTCCGACGTGATCCGGAAGCGGCCGAGCGCGGTGTTCGCGCCCGATGCGGTGTGCCGGAAAAAGAGCTGATCGCCGACGCTGACCGTGACCTCGGTCTCGACCCAAATCAGGCCACGATCGACGACGTTGAAGGTCTTACCGGGGGCGACGCCTTCGCCGGTTCCGCCAGTGGCCGAGGTGCCCGAGGCCAGCGTCGAGCTGACTTCGCTGAGCATTCGCCGACACACGCCGACGAATTCGCCGTAGGCGCTCGCGGTCGTGGCCACGGTCGCCAAGTTGGTGTCATCCGACACGACGTCGAATTTCCGGCCCGGGTTGTCCGAGGTCAGAATGAGTGTCGCCGAACCGGACGCGGTCACCGGTACGCCGGACTCATTCACTTGCGCGGTCAGCGCCGTGACGAATTCCGCCGCCGTGCCCGAGCCATCCGACGTGAAGTCGAATTTGAAGATCTCGCCGGTGTCCTGCATCCGGATCGAGAACGAATAGGGCTCGGTGTTCGCGGGCGTCGGCGTGATCGTGCTGACCTGCGCCGTCGGCGTGGTCGGCAAACGAGCGCTGCGCTCGTTTGCACCCGAGGCGTCGTCTTTCACGACCGCTCGGCCGAACGGGATCACGACCGCCGCGACGAACGCGGTGATCGCGCTCGCGCTCAGCTTGGCGTCAGAGTCGGCGTAGCTGAGATCGACGTCCGGGCTCTTGGCCGTGACGCGCACCGGAGCGGTTGCGCCGCCGGTCGGCGAAATGTTGAAGCTCGCCAATTGCTCGAAGAGCGGGTTGGCTCGAGCGTTGGCGATCAAGCCCGCGCGGATCTCGAGGGCGGTCGCCGAAGCGTCGGCGGTGTAGCTCACCGAAATCCCGTTGATCGTGAAAGCGTAGGTCGCCGAGCTGGTGACCGTGTCGATCGCGACGTCGATCACTTCCTTTGCCACGCCGACCGAGTTGATCCACGACTTCTGACCGGGCGGATCGCCCGCGACCAAGCCCGCGAGGGCCGCGCCTTGGTTGCTGTAGCTGGTTTGCTGGGACATGGTTGCGGGCCTTTCGGGTTCCGGACGGAGTCAGTGAGATCGGGGGTTGGGCTACTTGTGGTGCTTCGGAGCGGGCTTCGGCTCGGGCTCTTCGACCTTCGGAGCGGGGGCCGGAGCGGGCTTCGGAGCCTTCGCAGCTTCGGCCGCTTTCTTGATGGCGTCTTTACCTTCGCGGGTGAATTGCTTTGCGACGCTCACTTGGTGGCCTCTTTCCCCTCGGCGCGATCGAGCATGCGCTGGCGCGCCGCTTCGATGTCGACCACCGGCGTTTGGGTCCCGCCGCTATCCGAGTGTAAAGCGGCATGGGCCGCGTTGCGCGCGGCGGTCGCGCTGTCGAGCTTGGTCACCTGGTCGAAATAGGCTCGGACGTAATCGTCCGACTTCCCGTCGAGCTTGAGCTCCGGATTCGCCTTTTTGACGGTCTCACGGATCACGCTTTTGCTGTCGACCTTCACGAGCTCCGCGGCGGTCTTGCCGAGGATGGGCGCGGCGAGGGTCGCGACTTCGAGCCGTTCGGCGATCAGTTTGTCGAGGGTCGAAGCCTGGTCGGCCTTGGACGCTTCGTCACTGACTTTCTTCGCCTGAGCTTCCATCGCGTCGAGCTTGGCCTGGGCTTCGTCACTGACTTTCTTGGAGTCGACCAAAGCCTTGGTCTGAGCCTCGAGGTCTTTCTTCCGCTGGGCGCCGATGGCGTCGGCGATCTCTTGCGTGACTTCGTGCTCTTTGCCGTCGATCAAGATCTTCACGTCGGGACTTCCTTTGTTGGCGTCGTCGCCTACTGGTGGGTATCCTTGACCGATTTGGGTTGCCCCGTCAAGCCTCAGCGCGGCCCGGTTCCCCGCGCGGGCGCGATCGACGATCGCCAAATGGTTGCCTCGAATGTTGCGCTGGACCGTGTCGAAGGGCTCCTTTTTCCCGTCGGGACCCGTCCAAATCCCCGGCGAATCGAACACCAAAGCATCATAGCCATAGCTGAGCTGGCGCTTACCGGCCCGGGCCGTGTCGATGGCCTCTTTGGTGTAGAGCTGGACATCGGCCTTGACATGATCCCCGGCCGGTCGCGGGTTCATCGTGACCCCGTGCATAAGGTTTCGAGCGTTGGTCAGATCGACCAGCCCGGCCGGGTGCTCGATCGTCACCGGGAGTCCATCGAAGGTCTTCAGCGACTCGGGCGAAAGCACTTCCTCGGGCGGTCGAAGCTCGCGGATCTTGCTCCCGTCGGCGCGTTGGTATTCGAAGACGCCGCTTCGAGTCGTGAGGCCTTGGAGGCGCAGGAACCCGGGACCGTACGACTCGGGCGCGGCGAGCTCCGCGGGTGCGTCGTAACGTCGCTGCTCGACGCCGGTCGGCTCGACGGAATCGCGCATGCTCACGCGCGCGCCACTGGTGTAGATCCGCTCACCGTCGACCTTCACCGGCTCGTGATCAGCGATCGAAGTTTCGAGCTTGCCGGGTAGTTTCTGCGCTTCGGCCCAGTCACTGACCTGTTTCGGCGTCACGCGATGCGCGTCGAAGCGAAGGCCGATCACCCCCCCATCGATCTTCACTTCGCATTGTGTGACGTCGCAAAGCGCGCTCAGGTCCGTGATTGAATGAATCGGCGATGCACCGAGGTTTGGGTAGGCTTTGTCGAATCGCCAAAAGTGATACACGCGCCGAGCATGCGGGCGCGCACGGGCTCAGGTCAAGGATCGCGCTCGCCGCGACTTATCCAAGCCGCGTGCTTTCCAGATCAAACGGATCCGACGTTGGAAAGCGACCCAAAGCCGGGTGAAGTCTTGCGGCGTCAGCGCGATCGAAGCGGTTGGCCCTTGGCCGCTCACGGTGGCGACGCCTGCACTCGAGCCCGCGCCGTACGCGCGAGCGGTCGCTACACTGGTCGATGTCGCTGCGCCAGCCGCTGAGCCCATGCCCGATTCGGCGGGGCCGGTGCCGACGCCGGTGCCGACGCCAGCGCTTGCGCCGACGCCGATTGATCGCGCAATGCCTGCGCTCGCCTGAGCAGCCACACCCGCGCTTGCGCCGATGCCGGTCGATTGAGCTGCGCCCGCGCTCGAAGTCGAAGCACTCCCAGCCGAGGCGCCAACGCCCGTCGATCGAGCGACGCCCGCGCTCGTTTGAGTCGCTACGCCCGCGCTCGCGCCGACGCCCGTCGATCGAGCGACGCCCGCGCTCGTTTGAGTCGCTACACCGGCCGATGCACCAACACCCGACGCTTTCGCGGTCGCTACGCTCGTCGATGTCGCTGCGCCGATAGAGCTTGCGTCGAAAGCCAGGGACTCGAGCGAAAGCGGGATCGGAGGATCGTCGGTCGCGTCCTGACTGATCCATCGATGCTTGGACAATCCGCCCCGCGAGGCGCCCGAGGTCCGAGTCTGCATAGGGTCAACTGTAGAAAGCGGTTATTCCGACGTTGTAATTGGTCGCGGTCGTGGCTGGTTTGGTCACTTCGAGCAGCGCGATTGCTGCGTCGTCGAAGATTTGCGCAAGGGAGATCAACTCGTTCACGCCGTCGAAGGGGCAAACGATGTTGACCAGCGGGATCGGGATCCAAACCAACGGGTGACCGATTACGAAATTGATCACACCCGTCGCTACCGCTGCGCTGCAATGCATTTGGGTCAGCGCCGTCAAGCCAGTGTCGCCCGAAGCCAGTGGTGCGAACCACTGTCCGACCGGGTGATCGAGGCGTCGCACGATCGCGCCCGAGTTGCCGGTGATCGTCGGAAGCGCCGACGAAGCATTGCCGCTTTGGTCGGTGTAAAGGCACGTGTCCCAATTGTGCGCGGTCGCCGCGAGCGCTGTTCCGCCGACCTCGACAAAAAGAAAATTGCCTTCCGCCGAATCCGCTGCGCCTCCGGTCGTGGAAGTGTAGCGCGTCGGGACGCCGGTCACGGCTTCGTTCGCCGTGCTATTCATCGTTTTGTTGACCTGGAAAATTCGATCGTAGGCGAGGATCGTATTTACGACCGACGCTTGCCCGTAGCCGCCGACGATATGGATCGTCTGACCACCGCCTGGGTTGGTGAACGGGAAAGCGCCGGTGGTCGCGTCGGTCGGTGCGTCTCCTCCAGGTGCATTGCTCGCGTTGGCGCCCGCGGCCGGTTGCGCGCCGAGGCCCCAAAGGGAATTGGTCACGGCGACAACGCCGGTCGAGCCTGCTTTTTGGTAGTCGAATTGTAGACGCTTGCCGGTCGTGCCCGCTGCGAAAAGCGCGCTCGCCGTGGCGAAGCCTGCATTGAGCTGGTCGCCTCGCGCGATCTCCCGAACCGCTCGACGCGCTCGGTTGTAGCTCCGTTCGGCTGCGTCCCAGATCGAAGAAAAACGCCCGTGCCCGAACGTCCCTCTGAAGTCCCCGTCACCGTGCGCGTAGACACGCGAGCCCTGCCCCATCTGCCCGACCGCGATCGGCGGTCCGTACCAGCCGCGCATCGATCGTGAGAGGTGCTCGACGTGCTCAGCGCCAAGCCAGCGCTCGAGCCTTTGGGAGTGAACCGATCGCTGGAACATTTGCGGCATTGGATCAATCTTCCGTGATCACGACGCCAGTGGTCGCGGACAGGATCGGTTGGATCGAGTTGCCCGTTGGGATGCCCGCGCCCGGTGAAGTGATCGCGCCGGAGTAAAGGATCTTGCCAGCGCCGCTCGACGCTGTTCCCACTGCGAAGTAAGTGGCGTTGACCACCGAGCCCGAAGTCCCGAGCGGGAAGGTGACCGCGTCGACGTTGTTGACCGCGTTGCCACTGACGTTCCAACCGCCCGCGCCCGACGCGCGCGCGACCGCTTGCCGCGCATACGAGCCGTAGGTGACCTCACTTGTGGTCTGGTCGCCCGCCTCGCCAGGGTCCGCGGTGTGCAGCGACACGTACAGCGAACCCGCCGCTGCGCTGTTTTGCAAACCGGCCGCGTCTCCGATCAGCGGGATATCCGCGTTATTGAAAACGTGAAGGAGTAGCTCGTTCTCGAAGGTGTTGCCTTTGCTCACTGGGCAGACTGTGCGCCCGCCTAGCCGCTTAGGTCAATAGATCCTCGATCATCGGGATCGCGCTGCACCGACACTGAATCGGGATCCCCGGGGGCCCGTCGATGTCGTCGACCTCGAGATCCTGATCCTCGAGCTGCGCTTCGATGGGCTCCTCCCACGTGAAGACTTTTCCGTCGCGCTCTTTGTGGCTCGGGCGCACGCGTTCATCGTTCACCGTGGACCAACGGTAACGCAAGATCCCGAGGTCGGTCTGACGTCGCTCGGTCAAGTCGCCGAAGAACGATCCGATCTGGTCGCGCGCGATCAGCTCGGCGCGGCGCTCGGCCTTGTCACCGATGTCCGGGAGCATCCCCTCGATCTCGCGTGCGAGCTCTTCGTTACGCTTGCCCTGGCGCAGGGCGCGATCGACGGCTTGCTCGACGTCAGTGAAGACCTTTTCGCCGACGTTGGTGATTAGGCGGACGTTGCGGCGAACGAATGCCTGCGTCTCTTCGCGCAACCACGGCTCCGTGAATTCGGGTTGAATGCCTAGCGCGACTTGCATGGTCCTTTGCGTCTGGCGTCGGCTCTCCGAGCTGGTGCGCGCAGCGGCCAGCCTTGCCTTGCTCGAGCCGTCGCCCGCGACGCGCGCGCCATAGACGATCTGGACCTCGTCGATCGCGCGCCCGAGGCGCTCGGGAACCGCGTCGGCGATCAAGGCGTCTTGCCGGGTGAGATCGCCGATGCGGCTGAGCACGTGCGAGCGGACGAGCGACAACGCGATCGCGACCTCGCCCTTCAACTCGCGCGCGTAAACTTTCTCGATGTCTTTCGGAAAGCGCGTTGGCGCGCGGCGAAAGCTCTTCGGCCGACGCGGCATGCTCCTGAGCACGCGACGGATATCGTCGCGCGAGCGAACGATTACGATCTGGTGATCACTCATCGACCGGAGCGCCCTTGCCCGGGGCCTTCACTGGCGGGGCCTCGGGCTTCGTCGGGTTGGCGAGCTCCTTGAGCAGGAGTTGATCTTGCGCACTCGGCTCCGGCTGCGGGGCCTCTTCGCCGTCGAGCACGTAGGGGCAACTTGGATCATTGGCCAGGCGCGAGCGTGCTTCGGTCGGCGTGATCACGTTGTCGAGGATGCGCGCCGAGTCGGTCTCAGCCCTGAGCTTGTCGGTCTCGGCTTCGCTCTTCTCGTTCGGCTCCTCAAGGGGCTCAAAGTCGAGCTGCCAGTTTTTCTTTTCGACGCGCGGGATCACACCCGCTGCCATGCCCATCTCGATCAAACGCTCCAAAGGCGCGCGCAAGATGCGCCGTTGTCGGCTCGCCACGAGATCGTAATAGTTGCGCATGCCGCTTTGGTCGTCAGTGCTGAGCCCCGTAGGCGCCTGCCCAAAGAGCTTGCTCAGCGGCATTTCACTGGCAGCGGCGAAGTCGTCCATCGCACGCAAGATCGGGTGGTCGATGCCACTGAAGCTCGCCTCGCGGCGTTCGTATTTCTCTTCATCTTGGTCGATGACGATCGCGCGGTAGGCGCTTGCGCTCTTGGCCAGGGCTTGGAGGCGGATCAAGATCCGGTTGTCCTCTTTGGCGAGCAGGAGATCGTTCAGGCCTTTGATCCCGAGCACGCCTTGGGTTGTGTCTTTGAACATCGCCTCGACGTAGGCCCAGATCGATCCGTAGCGCCGGAGCGACTCAAAGACACGTTCCACCTTGCTCGGGCCCCAGCCCTGGCGCTCGATGAGGCGCCGCGTGCTCCCCACCCGCCCGGTGTAGACGAAGCATCGACTCGAATGGATACGCTCGCCACCCGCGAGGGTGAAGACGCTGCGAGCTCCGTAAGTCGGGGAGAGCCGATTCATGTCGTAACCGACAACGCCGACGTCGTGCCTCGTGAGCACGGTCAGCGACTTGACCGCTTTGACCGAGTCGATGTTGAGCGGCTGATCGATCGGGAGTCCGTCGTCGACGCCGACAACGATCAACGCCCCTCCGTAGAGGTCGCCTTGGGTCCAGAGGTCGCACAACTTGGTGCGGGCCTCTAGCTCGTCGAGCCAGGAGATCACGTCGCTACCGAGGCTTTGTGCGTTCTCTGCGTCGTCGCCTTTGGGCAGCACCTTGATCCAGCGCCGGGTACCGTCGTCGGGCATGGTGTCGATGACGCGCGCGAAGATCGCGTCTTGCTCGTAGAGCGCATCAATCTGTGCCATCGGCATTTCGGTGCGGGCTTGGTAGCTGGTCGAGAGACGGTGATCTTTGTTCTCGACGCCCATGCCCGTGAGCAGGTTCATCCACCCGTCACTGCGAGGGGAGGGCTTTGGCGCGGCGTCGGACATCGAGGCCAGCCTACGCGCGCGAAGGGCGGGGCGTCAACCGTAGCGCGTTGAGCGTTGCTTGGGATCCTTCGGCTCTTCGTCCTGTGCTTCGTCGATCAATGCGCCGAGCTTGCGCGCCCAAAACTCGGCGGTTTCCTGTGAGCCCGTTTGGATCTTGACGTCGACGTGCGCCTTGCCTGCGTTGTGCTCCTGCCAGGTGATGTTGCGCGTGACCTCGGCTTCAAAGACATCGAAGCGCCGATCGAACATGTCGGAGCGCTCCGCTACGCGCGCTTCGACGCCGTTGCGCGATTGCAGCAAGACCGCGTTGGGCTCGCCGTGGCGGTCGTCTTTTGAAAACGGTTTCTCAGCCCAGTCTTTTTGCGTGTAGACAATGCTCACAAGCCAGCCCCTTTGCACACTGCGCAGTAGCCGCAGCACTTGACCTCAGAGTTGAGGCACGACGGACCTCGGCCCCAGTTGTCCTGCGGCATCGCGCCGTAGAAACGCGGATCCCAAACGCGCATGCTCCCGCGCGCGATGATCGCGGTCATTTCGGGGTCGCGTTCAACTGTCGAACCGGCTTTTGATTTCTTCGGCATGATCAGACCTCCGGGCGGGCCGAGCTTTCGCCCGGCCCGGGGCCCGCCCCTATCGGGCGAGCAACTCTTGGGCGACTTCCGCCGCGGGGTGTTGGAAGAGAGCCTCGGCGTAGCCGAGCAACTCGGCGAGGCCGTTGTTGATTTGGTAGACCTCGATGCCGAGGCTAGCGCCATCGGCGCGAGTGAAGCGGCAAGCCTCGAAGGCCTGGCCGTCAACCGAGAAGAGGGCGCGGGAGAGGAAAGCGCCGTTTTGCGCGGGTCCGTGTTTCACTTCGTTCTTCATTGAGAGAATACTAAGCGCGTTGGGCCTCACTGTCAAGCGCCCCCTAGCGTTCTTTTTTCTAGCCTTTTAAACCAGGCACTTACGCGGTCTGTAGCCGGAAGCGCTCGACCAAGTTGAGCTTGGCGAAGCGATGAATCAGGCACTGGGTCATGGTGTCGACGCGATCGTTCTGGGGCCAGTTCGGAAAGCCGCACACTTCGTCGAGCCAGGCGCCGAGCCAAGGGGCGTCGCCCGGCAACCAAACGTTGCGCCCTTCGACGTAGCCTTGACAGGCGAACGCACGGTCGACCTTGCTCCCGTTGGGCTCGACCAGGACGAGCATTGGGATCGCGCCCTGTAGACGGCTCTGGAGGGCGGGCCCATTCGCTTTGTCTTCGATCAGTGACTTGACGTCGCGCCCTGCGATGTCCGTCCAAAGCTCGTGATGTTTTTTGAACGCTGCCACCGAGCGCTCGAAGTCCCACTGTCCGCGCGCCTGATCGAGCAGGTACGCGTTCGATTTGCTGAAGCCCCAGAAATCGAGCACGACGAACGAGTGCCCTGTGTTGATTGTCTCCACTTGCTGGAGAGGCGTGCCTTTGAACGCGAGATCGACGCTGATCAGGAACCCATCGAACATCTTGGGCATGGTCGCTCGAGTGTAGATCCCGAAATCCTCGCGCTTGAAAATGCCGCCGCTGAGCACGGTCGGATCTTGCTGATACTGAGTCGCGACGTGATGCGAGCCCTTTGCACGGATCTGCGCTTGCTCGGCCGGCCCGTAGCGCACTGGGAGCAGGACCTCGCCGATCACTGTCCGCGGGTCTTCGAAGCCGAGCATGGTGCGCGGCTTTGGGAGCACGTTGCCGTTATCGTCTTTGTCTTCGTCGTACCAGAATCGAAGTTTGAGCAAGTCCCACTGATCGGGCGCCTGCGTACGCAGGTGGCCAGTGAGATCGCCGATGCCGACGCGCTGACCGACGCCGACGTAGGACGCGGTTCGCCGATCGTTGATTCGACTCTCGATCGCGGCGTCGAAGTCTTTGACCGTTTTCTCTATCTCGGCCGGTGAATCGCGCGTGTCGTGGGCGTCGTCTACGATGATCGTGTCAGCGCCTTTGCCAGTGACGCCGGCTCCGATGGCGCCCGAGATCCGGTGGCCGCCTTTGGTGTTCTCGTAATACGACTTATTGTTCTGGTCGCCCTGAAACTCCCACGCCTCGCCTGCGTTGATCAGCGCTCGATAGCGAGGGTCAACCATCAAGCGACGTGAAGCGACCGCATCACGGAGCGCGAGGTCGCCGTCAAAGCTCAGGCACAGGAATTGATGTTTCGGTTTCTTGATCCAGACCCAAGCTGGAAACAAAACCGCCACTGTCCGCGACTTGGCGAAGCGGGGCGGGATGTTGATCAGTAGCTTGCGCGTGGGGTGGCGCCCGTCGATCAGGCTCTGGAGGTGGTCGCAGAGCGCCGCGAGGTACCAGCCGTCATCGAGGGGCGCAGGGTCGACCAGTGACCAGGCCCAGCGCACGAAGGCGTAGAAGTTGTCCCGGACCTCGGCGCGGTGCCGGGCAGTGAGCTCCGATTCAAGTAGCGCGAGCTCTAGGCGCAGCCCCTCTAGCTCACTCGTCGTCACTGGCGACCTTGGCTTCGATCGTCACCGGCTCGGCTGCTAGCTCGAGGATGCGAGCTCTAAGGCGCTCCTGGGCCTGTACAAGCATCGGCGTGGGGACGGCGGCCAAGTCGATCGACCCTTGGACAGTGGTCGTGGTCGTCGCCGTGATCTCCCTCTTCTCGGGCGCGTTGGTCCCTAAGGCCTTCGACATTTGAGCCATGACCGAGAGGACTAGCTGCGCGTGGGGCACGCTCGGGCCCTTCACCGTGTTCGGCTGGCCGAGTTTGTCGAAGCTGTGAACGTGCTCCTCGGCCACTGCCGCATCCCAACTCGCAGCGATCAAATCTTCGTAGCGAGCGATCTCGATCTCGCGCAAGCGCGCAGCGTCTTGGATACGTAACTGTCCGAGGTGCTGGATCTCGACAGTGAGGATCCTTCGGACCTTCGCCGTCGACACGCCGACGATCTGGTGGATCTCGTGAATCGTCGCGCCCATGCCGGCGAGCTGGACCACCTCCCGCCGGATGCGCGCCTTGGCCAGCCGTGAGACTTCAAGCGACATTGTCAAGCCACTTTACCATAAAACGACCAGGTCGGCCGGCCAGTTTGTAACCTGGCCAGAAGTGCTAGTCGGTCCAAGTAGATAGCTCTTGGTCAGGGGTCGGTCAGGGGTCGGGGCCGTAGACGGGTTTTTCCAAGCCATTGATTTAACTTTATAATCTCTTGGTCCTAAGTGGTCCATGGTTAAAAATGGTCCCTCTATTACTATAGAAAACAAGTGTATATACCATGCATAGGGTATCACTATCCCTCTTGGAAAGGGGTCATATGTAATAGGAGTACAGATTCCACCCCGGACGGGCGTTTTCGGCGGACCACGCATACTTGACCCTGATCCACCCCTGTCCAACACCGGCCCCGAAAGCGGGGTTTGTCCACAGGTCGCGCATATTTTAGCCTTTTTCGCGCACCCAAAAACGCTTCCTTTTCCCGCTCTCAATGTGTGGGCGTTGTTGAGCGTACCCAAATTTGCGCATTGCTTGCGTGTATTGCTTCAAAACGAAACCTTGCGTTTTATTTGGGTCAACTCCGAGCGCTGCCCAAAACTCGCTATTGCTGATTCGGCCACAAAAGCCGTCTTTTTTACTGAGCAGATCGAGCACGTTTTCGACGTGATCCTCGGCAGCGTCGGGCGCCCTATATGCCTCGTTTTCCCTCTCCCTGGCTTGCTCTTCGGCCTCCCCGAGCCACCAGACCTCGCCCCCAGCGTAGCGCGTCAGCGCCTCGGCCCAGAGCTGATCGCGCCACTTGCGGATCCAGTCGAGGTCCAACCGGCGCTCGACTTCCATGATCCAAAAGCGCCGATTGGACGTCGAATCGTAGATCAGGCTGTCACTGTTCGACGTCCCCCAAAACACTGTCCGGCGCGGCGCCTCCGTCACTGTCCGCTCGTAGGGCGCGCGGTAGCAGTCGACTTGAGTCGTGATGAAAGACTTCATCCGAGCCACGTCCGAGCGTCGTGCGATGCCGTCGATCTCACTCAGCTCGAAGATCCACACGCCCCTGATCCGCATCAAAGCGTCTTTGTGCTCGAGGTCGAGCGGCCCGTCGCCGTACCAGTCACCTGCGAGCGCGCGGATCGCCGACGACTTGAGCGCGCGATCAGGGCCCACGAGCACGGGCACGTGGTCGACCTTGCACCCCGGCTGCACGGCCCGAGCGACTGCAGCGATCAGCGCCTTTCGCAGGTAGGTCGCGCCCAGCTCGCGGTCCGGCTGAAGGACAGCGAGGGCGTCGACATCAACTTCCAGAACACGATCATCCT
>OFRE01000007.1_pt1 | contig 49262 bp, 58 predicted proteins | sample 1543061 | NCBI WGS metagenome assembly OFRE01 (sample SAMN07774218, study PRJEB24372) | wastewater metagenome | isolation source: Exp Tend NO 50WW | collected 2016-02
TACCGCAACCGCCAGTTACCTACGCAAGGGTTCGACGCCTTTCTAAGTGGCCCGTATGGTGTCGTATACAACAACGCGCGCGTACTAACCACAACCGGCGTGGCTCCAGGGGCACTTGGCGCAGCCACGATATTCAATAGGAATCGCACTGTTAGCCAGTACACCCCGTATGAGGGTGGTGAATTCGGCACCGCGTTTGTAGCGTATCGCATACGCTATGTGGGGCCGTTCCCATTCAACGACATACCAGCGGCGTTCCCAGAGGTGCGCTTTAACCCACACCCGTTCACCCCTGCGGGTATTGACTCATATCGTACCGGCGTGCCTGATGTAAGCATACACTTCAACATCATCGCACCGCACTCGGTAAATGTGCCGTCTAACCCAGCCATAGGTGAGCCGTACGCCCAGAACCGAAACAAGACTATAGCTCCGTATGCGTACGAGCAGACTACCTTCGGTGTGCAGGATATACAGAACTACATACGGTACGTCACACCTACTCTCGGCGATACGTCGCTGTTCGGGCCTACGCAGATAGCCGACTCGCGCCGCAGTGTATCCCCAGCGTCGTTCTCGTCCTACTCTGTGTCTACGTTCGACCAAGTGCGCAACGTGATACCGGACCCACCAGGGCAGCAGAACATCGTTGTTTTTGGGTTTGGGCCTAGCTCGTTACAACTTGGTGCTCCGACGATGAGCTACCTTACACTGTTCCCAACGGGGATTAACAGCAGTGGTTACGGCACCGCTGTCGTAAAGACAAACGCCATCACGTACATGTGGATTTTTGACGACTACGTCGGGACCCCACGATTGATAGGCACACAGTACATATACCCACGACAGCTACCTTATCCCGGTGAGCCAGGACAGGGTGAGTCCGACAAGTTCACCACCAAGCCAAGAGTGTCGCCACACACTATATACGCGCCAAGCGCCGACCAGGCAACAACACAAGCTAAGAACAATCACCCAAGTGCGCCGCCACACATAATTGACTCAGACCTATGGGCGTCATACCCATATCATTTTGGTGTCGCGCGCATAGAGAACAAGAACCGCCACGTGTACCCGATATGGAACGAGCTTGATTTACCAATCGCAAAGACGCTGTTTGGAGACGGGCGCGTTGACCTACGTTTGCGCTACATATACCCAGTGACGATACGTAGCTTCCGCGCCGGTGTCCCAGGCACCAACGGTCCGCAGGAGATCGTGGATGCCTCAATCGGCACAAGCTTTGCGTGCGGAACGCCGCTCCTCGGCTTCCCCCCTGTGTACGTCACCCCAACGATAGCACCAGCGGGCATAACACCAGAGCCCACGGCTAACGTCGACATCATGCTCAAGAATCGCCAGGTTTACCCAATTAGCGTCACGTCCGACTTGTGGGGAACCCCACTTATGGGTTATACTCGTAGGCCGGAGATACAGGGCTACGTAGCTACTGAGTGGGGTGTGCCTCGTGTTGAGTACCGCAACCGCTTTGTCCACCCAGTCGGTAACGAGATGTTCTTGTCGGCGAACACGCTGTACGGGTTCAACTACCGTATGCGTGTCACGCTACGAAACCCACATGTGTTACCGGTGGGGTTATCTGCTACGAGGTGGGGCACCGGTATGGTGTCGCATAAGAATAGAACGATAGCGCCGGTGGGCACAAACATGGCTTCCGTCGGTACATCAGGACAGGTAGTTTAAGGATAGTAATGCAAACAGTTCAATTTAAGCTACCTAAACTCGGCATGGATAAGCTGTCCGACGAGACGTCCATCCCACAAGGCGCGTGGCGCACTATCACGAACATCGACGTGTCACGGGCCGGACAAATGAGCGTTCGCGAAGGGTTTGCCCGCATAGCCACCGGTGAGTACTACAGCCTGTGGTACGCACTACAACGCGGGGTTATGCTTGCTGCGAAGAACGGCACGCTATACAGCATAAACACAACAACCGGAGCTGCCACAGCGCTCATTAACACCGGTAGCCAGACGATAATCAACTACTGTGAGTACAACGGCAACATATACGCAGTCAACGCAGGCGGCGTGTTCACCATACCTAGTGGGTCGTCGACCGCATCCCGATGTGGCACAGCGGCCCCACAACCACCCACAGTATCAGCCTCGCCTAACGGTGGCCTGGTTGCTGGGAAGTATGCTGTCGCAATATCTACGATCAACGCAGCTGGTGAGGAGTCCGGCTCCACAGCGCCGCAGGTCGTCACACTCACTGCAGACGGTGGTATACAGCTCTCTGGTTTGCCGATAGTCACCGGTGGTAAGGTAGCCATATTCGCGACCACAACGAACGGCGACATCCTATATGAGTACACACAGGCACCGGCGACGTTCACTACACATCTAATAAGCGCAACCCCACAAGGGTCTCCGATACGAACAGCATATATGTCCACGCTACCAGGGGGGCACATCATCCGGTGGCACAACGGTCGTCTGTATGTGGCTAGCGACGATACCCTCTGGTACTCAGACCCATTTACCCCGCATCTTACGCAAACAAGCACTAACTTCGTTCAATTTAGCGGAACAATCAGCTTCGTTGAAGCGGTACAGGGGGGGATTTATGTTGGAGACACGCGTGGTGTGTGGTTCCTAGACGGCGGAGACCCGACGAAATTTGTGCTTAAACGCGTCTCTGGATGCAGAGCAATACCAGGCACAAGCTTAATAGTTCCCAACGAGCACTTCAACCCCAAGGTTGTGAACACACAGCTCCCCGTGGCTGTGTGGCTGTGCACATCTGGCTATGCAGTTGGTACATCAGAGGGCACGGTTATAGAACTCAACGCTGATTTCGTGCGCGTGCCTATTTCTCAAACAGGAGCGACGACGTTCGCTATACGCAAGGGGCGAAAGCAGGTGCTTACTCTCGTTAGTACGCAGCGCGACTCGTCTGGACAATCAATCGATTCCGTTATTGCGTAGTTTATGCTAAAATATACCAATCTTTAATGGAGACTCATCTCATGTCTGATCTACAAAAACACGCCGGTGAGTTTCGCCGTTATCTGGCAAATAGCCAGTTCGAGAAAACCGAAGACGGCCGAATCCTTTTCCCGAAGGCTAATGTTTTCGCGTCCGGTACCTACGTTCACGACGTAAACGGTATGGACGAGCGCTCTGACCCCAATATCCTGCCAGACGAAGGTCTGATGTACCTGCTTACTACGGGTTTTTATAATGGCACGAAAATCACAACGTGGTACCTCTCCCTCTACTCTGGTAACTACACTCCTGTCGCGGGTCTCACCGCAGCCTCGTATCCGGCTACTGCGGGTGAAATTACCTCCGGTTCCGAAGGATATTCAGAATCTACGCGACGCACCTGGACTGCCTCAGCCCCTGCTTCCAACATCGTTGATAACGTGGCGTCTAAGGCTACGTTTACTATCGTTACAGCAAGCTCGCTTACAGTCAATGGAGCAGCCCTCACGAGCGACGCCACCAAAGGCGCCGTCACCGGGACGATCGCATCGGCAACGAAGTTCGCCTCGACCCGCACGCTGTATAACACCGACGTATTCAACCTGGCGTACCGTATCCAGCTGACATCGTCGTAAGAAGCAGATGCCGCTTTATGACGGCACCCCCCTCATTAAGCTTGAGGGGGACAAAGCCAAAGCTTTGGCACAAATACCAGATGCGAAGCTACTATTAGCTAAGACACAGAGCGTGGCAGCCAACGCTGGTGTAAGCACGTTCGGCATGACACAGCGCACCGAGGAGGGCTACATGTACGCCCTCACAGCCAACGGCGTCAACCGCATAATCGTCTCCGCAAACCCGACTACGCCAGACCGTGCGGAAGAACCACCGGTGGAGGTACTCGGCCACAACTTCCCAGACATGCTAAGCGGCGTAGTCATAGGCGGTCAGCTAGTCGGTTCCGCTATGTATGAGTTCGCCCCCACTGCGCAGTGCCGGAAGATTTTCCCCAAACTCTCTGCCGGGAAAGCGCCGAACGGGCGGTTAGCTGTAACGACATGGTCAGGTAACTCCGAATCTAGTTCGGATGGATTCTCACAGTACGCAGGCCTTAAGCCGTCCATGTACACAGGCAAGATGGCCAAAGCTGTCTCCGCCGTTATGGGGTTAGGCCGTATAGATATCTCAAAGATGGCAGACCCGCGCCTATACCGGCAGGATAAGGACCTCTCAAAATACCTCCGCGACGTGAAGGCCAAAGGCGTCCAGGTGCGGTATGACTATAAGTGGCACCGTACCCACGGCATCTACATGGGACCCGACGGTCGTGCGTGGCTCATCGAAATTGGCGTAAATCGCGGTGTCGTGGCACGCCCGCTCCCAGCGCTACCTCGCTCTCTGCAGCCAGGGTTCGCAGACTCCCTGGAGCTACGTCAGGACGAAGATCTCAAGGCTGTGTTCGAAGAACTGAACTGCATACCGTCTGGAGAGGCGTTCCCAAATACCCCTGCGGAGTTCAATCGTCTGCTGGCCAGGGGCGACATCATACGACTTATGGAGCCGAGCGCGCTAGCCCCGTTCTATACGAAGTCCCCATACAGCACAGCGCTAGGGTGGGCCTTCGGGGCGTCTGGGAACGAAGCCCACAACACTGCGTATGGGTATGAAGACGGGGCGGACGTACAAACAGGCTACCACTACCAGATCAATATAACCATAGGCGCAGAGAATAAGACACGCACCGCCGGTACACCTATAGGTATCGGCTCCGCGAACCTCATCATCCAGTCAAAAGGTAACCTGTGGGGGGCTGGTAAGTTAGCCAAATACCTACCGTTCAAGCCGCACGAGCCGCTCATCGGCGGTCTGCTATCGCACGACGCGTCCCCAAAGAACCCTGTCGCCCCGCCGCTGTGCGACACGACTGTGTTTGTGTCCTTCGTAGGCGACGACCTCAAGGCAGTGAAGTTCTACTACAACCCCGATACCGACGCCTACAACTCGATAGACGACCCACGCTACCCAGGTGAGTGCTTACTAGCTGGCAGCTGGGACATTCTGCAGACGTCTGGTATGCGTAGCTTCCCAAGGATGATGTACACGAACGACATAGATCAGCGGCGTACCCTCCAGGAGTCTACGGTCAAGACACACATAGTATCAAAGGACCTTGGGTACGATCCACCATATTTCTCCGACTTCATAGAAGCGCCAGAATACTGCCAGGTGGCAAGGAACCGCGTGTTCGAAAACACCACTACGATAACTCGACAGAGCGGAGACAGCATACGTTCCGTCATAGCGATCCCCCAATACAGCCGCAGCGCGTACTACTACGCATATGGGGAGTCATCGCTTACAAACTCAATAGATACCATAAAAGCGTACTACTATGTGCAGGACCCAAATATAGGTTTTGGCTGGAGGAAGTTCGTACAGATTTCTACGCCGCCAATACCAGCAGACTGCATAGCGAACCACTTGGTATGCGGGACTACGCATACAGATCGCCGCATCATATGCTTAGCGTATGACGCCTCTGGTTCCGGCCCATGGGTGTTTAGCGGAGGGCCCAACACCTGCTACGAGCTGGCCGATCACGGGCTATGGCTCACTGAGTGCCAGAACATAGAGTCCTTATGTACCGGTGTCGCACCGGTGCGAGTGGGCGGCGGCTCGTCTGTAAACAAAGGGCCTAAGACAGAAGCTCTGTTATCCCTAGTGACCCCTGGATATGGTGGCACTCTGGAGATACAGATGAAGTACACAGATTTCGTAGCCTGGGAGCGACCGTCTCCAGACCCCGACACTCTGGAAATACACCACATAAAGGCGTCGCACAGTACTCTAGGTGCAGACGCGCTTGTCTACGAGACCGATTTCACAGGGTACGGTGAGCAATTGTTTAAAGGGGTCTCTCCGGTTACAATAGGGGGTTCTGACAACCCAACTTTCATAGGTGTAAACGGTAATGGCTAGCTACGACGAAACAGTCACATCGACAGCGAACGCTGCGCCAACAGCGCCGTTCGTTACCGTTGTTATGTACGCCGAAGTTGTCAAGGCTGCTCCGTCGGTAATCCTTGGGTTCACCAAGACCTACACGGAGGCCGGAGCATCGACGTCCACGGTGACGCCGTACGCGTTCGCAAGCCTCGTATCCGGAGCAACCGCCACCCCAACCGCTACGCCGTCTACCGCCGTAACAAAAACGCTGTCGTCGCTATCCAACGGTGTGTCTACGACTATAGCGGCATACACAAACACGGCCCTATCGGCGTCCAACGGAACATCGGCTGTAGATGGTAGCGTAGTCAATATGCTACGCTCGGCAGCTAACGCCGTCAGTTCAGCTACGCCAGGGAACACGCCGACACTCCTACTCGTAGCCACCGGTGACGCTTCGTCGTCCGTCATACGTGGCCTCGTAGAGACCGCCCTATCTGCGTCGGCAACTATCTCTACAGTGACGCCAATTCGCACGCTGAACACCTCGCTGACATCCACCGGTGCCGCTACGGATAGTATCACCGGCGCCTACTCCGCTGTGTCGTTCGTCAACGCGCTCGAGAGTTCTGGATACGCGAGCAGCACTACTGTCATGCAGGTCGCTCGCACGGTATATGCACAGTCGCTAGGTAGTTCGAATAGTTCCGCATTGTTCCGCGACCCTAATGATATAGCCTGGGTGATGAACACAGAGACGGCAGCGCTTAGTCAGTACAACAACTTCGCGTTCAACTCGCTTGCATACGTCGATGGTAAGGTGTATGCAGCCTGTATTGACGGTATCTATGTGCTAGAGGGGAACGACGACGAGGGCGCGAACATCCGTGCGGAGGCGGTTTCTGGCTTCGATGACTTAGGGGAGCAGCACACAAAACATGCAGGCTCGTTGTATTTCGGGTATACTAGCGACGGTCCAGTCGTTGTTGACGTGGAGACTTATGGCTCTGGGCACGCTAAGCAGACATATGAGATAGAGCAACGTACTGCGCTTGCCCCCCGTAACAACCGAGTTAAGCTAGGAAAAGGACTGAGCAGCAGACATTGGCGCATAACTGTCAAGAACAAAGATGGCTCGCGCTTCGAGCTTAATGACGCCGCTATCGACGTGGCAGTTTCACAACGTAGGATTTAGACATGGCCGCCGATGTTTTCCAACAAGCGTACGCTGTAGTAACCGATGTAGAGCAGGTCGTAACTGACCGTATAAGCTCGGCCGTCGCTACCGCAGCCTCGCTGCAAGCTACAGCACAAAGTGCCATCACCTCGTTGAGCCAAATTAACTTCGCTACAAACGCGGGTGGAGTACCTGAAGCACCGGTGCTTGGCAACACGCTCAACGCCGGCCTCACTATTAACCCCGTCGAAGCTACTGACTTCGGCACAATAACTGCTACTGGACGCGCCCTCCCGTCGCTAGAGTCCATCCCGTCGCTAGCCACTATAGACATACCAGCGTTTGCTCCTAGTGTAACGTCGCTGAATATCCCCGAAGCCCCAGCTGCTTCGGCACCGATCAACGCGCCAGAACGGGGCGACTATGGCACAGTGGATATCCCCGCTAGTCCAAGCGTAGCGCTACCTAGTGCCCCTACGCTCGAGAGCCTTAGTATCCCGACGTTCGCGTTCCCTGTCATCCCGACATTCGATGCCACCTCGCCGGAGTTCGTAGGCTCGGCCATCCCGGCCCTGTTCTCGTGGACCGAGCCATCATACGCTGTAGAGATTCTTGACGAAGCCATGACACAGGTCCGCCGCCTGTTCGCCGGTGGCTCCGGTATCCCCCAAGCTGTTGAGCAAGCTATGTACGACCGCGCTGCGTCGCGCGAAGACATGGAAGTCAACCGCAACGTCTACGCAGCCAACGAAGAATTCTCGCTGCGCGGTTTCACTATGCCACCTGGGTATATGTCGGCACGCATCGACATGATCCGCCAGGAGGGTATGGTTAAGAAGCTCGGTCTACACCGTGATCTTACCATCAAGATAGCTGAGTGGCAGGTGGAGAATGTCCGCTTCGGCATCCAGCAGGCCATCGCTGCGGAGAATGTTTTCGTAGGTCTGTTCACAAATGCCGCACAGCGTATGTTCGAAGCCGCTCGCTTCCAGGTGTCGTCACAGATTGAAGTCTACAACGCCCAGGTGGCCCTGTTCAATGCCCGCCAGACCGCTTACCGCGTAGCAGCTGAGGTGTTCGACATACGCGTCAAAGCTGAGTTGTCGAAGATCGAGGTATTCAAGGCACAGATACAAGCCGAGGTGGCAAAAGGCGAGCTGAACACGCAGCGCGTTAACGCTTACAAAGCTCAAATAGAAGGTGCGCTCGCGGTCGTCGAGGTGTATAAAGCCCAGATGCAGGGTGCGTCTGTGCAGTCTGATGTCATACGTTCGAAGATCGAAGCGTACAAAGCGGACGTACAAGCTTATGCCGAGCGCATTAACGCAGACAAGGTACGATTCGACGCGTACGACTCACGTGTCAAGGGTGAGGCGTCCAAGGCTGGTATTGTAGAGAGCCAAGCGCGTGCGTACGCCGCACTCATACAAGGTAAAGTGGCTGAGTCGGACATAAGCGTCAAACGGGCTGACCTCGTCATCCAACGCAACCGTCAGAACATCGAAGCTTTCAGCGCCGCCGTAGAGCTCGACAAACTCAACATGCAGACGCAGCTTAGCGTTATACAGCAGGCAGCCGCTGCGTACAACGCTAACACGCAGCGCTTCGTTGCTGAGGCTCAAGCAGAGACGGCTAAGGCTGGTGTCGTCGTGTCAGCTAACGAGGCTTCGTCACGCAACGCTATCGCGTTCTACCAGGCTAAGGTTGCGGCATACACGTCGGAGATGGAGCAAATGATTCGCAAGGTGGCGCTCATCGTCGAGTCGCTAAAGTCCGCAGGTCAGTTGTCAGCTACACTAGCCGCTGGTGCTATGGCTGGCGTAAACGTAGGTGCGTCGCTATCTGGTGGCGGCAACGTCAACGCAGCTGGCTCTATCAGCGACAACAACTCCACTACGCACTCCGAGTCGCGTAATGAGAACTACAATTATGAAGGTAACTAGTAATGAGCAGCAATATCCAAAAAGCATTCGAGAAGAAGTCCGCGCTACGTCGCATCCGTATGGCCGATGGCGGTCTGGTGGACAAGGCTAAGACAGACCTCGGCTCCCGAGCCGCTGTGATCGACGCTGCCGTGGACGGCAAACCATCGCCGATAGCTACGAAGCCAGCACCAGCCCCCGCACCAGCCCCCGCACCAGCCCCACAAGGTGACGCCGCCGCTCGCGCGGCTGTAGGTATGGCTCCGAAGAAGGGTATGCTACGCACTCTGCTAGGTCTCGCCGAGGGCGGACACGTGCGTGGCCCAGGTGGCCCACGTGAGGACAAGGTTCCCGCAATGCTGTCGAACGGTGAGTACGTACTCCCAGCAAAGACAGTGCAGAAGCTAGGTGGCCCTGAGGAGCTCGATGAGCTAGTACAACAGACGAACGACGGTAAGCCACCGAAGGGTGCCGAGGAGCGTGGTGAGCGTCACAGCGGGCTGCGTAAGCTTGCTATGGGCGGAGTCATCGAGATCGGTGCAGACGGCATCCCACGTACGAACGGTACGAGCGTACCTATTGGTCAGCGCCTCGCAACCATACCTGGCCAGACCGCAACACCTATCCCACAAACTGGCACTTCGCTCGTACCCGCTGCGCAGCCTACGCCACAACCATCTCCAGCTGCCACAGCTCCCCGTGCCGCAGGCGCTATGGATTACGAACGTGTAGGGCCGCGTCCGGCAACAGGCGCACCCCCCGCCGCTAAGCCCACTACTCTTCGTGGCCAGCTAGGCACACGTGGTGGCTTCGGCGCTTCTGCCTTCGCCCCAGGCGCTATTGCAGGAGTTGTGCAATCGTTAAGCGACCTCGACAACGGGTATCGCGAGAAGTTCAACGACAGTATAACCACAGATCCGTCCATATTCGGCCCGGTCGTAGACCAACTCGGGAAGGACGCTTTACGTGTCGCGGGGAACATAGGCAACACTATAACCGCTGGTTACGCTAGTAAGCTCGGCCAGGGTATATCGTCTGCTATGAACGGAGGAACGTTTAGCGAAGGATTCGCCGACGACATCGCCCGCGATAAGTTCCTAGCCGCTAAGCCAGTCACTACGCCTCAAGCGAACGGGGCGGACTTCGGCCCGCCGATCTCGCTATCGAACAACCCCCCCGGCGGCAAGCCGACCGACGCCCCTGCGAGCCCACGCAGCCTAGCGCAAGCCCGCTACCTCGCGGAGCAAGGCGTCGACGCCGCTACGCAAGCCAACGCACCAGTTAAGCTAGACATAGTTGGCACAGGCCCTAACGGCGTAGTAACTAAGAATACCGGCTTACGCAACATCTCCGAGCCTGGTAAGTTCATGAACCTAGGCTCGTTCCTGGGTCCGGACAACATATACGGCACGTCGTCTAAACCTGGCGGACGAGTCGACTCGTTTGTAGGCGCTGGTGACCCAAACCGTCAAGAGACGCCACAGACCATCCAGGCTGTAGCTAAGCTACAGAGCGACCTGGCTGCCGACAAAATAGCTACAGCTCAGAAGGAAGAGGCTCAGCGTCAAGCGCAAGCTAGCCAGGGTAACTCCGGTGCTATTAACGCACGCTTCGACGCCATGGCGAACAAAGTGGCTGGCTCGTACAGTGCCAAGGGTAAGGGCAACGAGAACAAACGTCTGCTGGAGATCGAGACACAGCGTAACAACGCTCTCGAGGCCGACGCACGCAACAACATCTCGCTACGTGGCCAGAACCAGCAGATGCAGATCGCTCTGGCGAACAACCAGGTACAAGCACGAGGCCAGGACCTGAGCCTAGAAGGTCATAAACAGACCTTGAACCAAGGGCGCGAGTTCCACAACGACACCCTACGCCAGAACGCGGCACAGTTCGCTGCCACTCAGAAGCAACAGGACGCAGCGCGTGAAGAACAGAACGTTAGAGACCGTACCGCCGCTGTAAACGAACTAATATCGCGACGTTTCCCCGATGCGAAAAAAGCTGGTTCCCCTGATGGCGAAAAAGCCATTGACTATACAAACTTCATAGCTAAGCAGGACCCTAAGCTCGTAGCGGCGTACACAAAGGGTAACGCTACGGAGCGCGAAGAAGCTCTAGCCACCATCGATCGTCTGTATGAGACGCGCGAGAAGGTTAATGCTCGCGGCTCTTCGTCGCTACGCGGCACTACAAGCTTAGATACTGTGCTTCCAAAGGGCGCACCCCGCCCCGTCGAGTTCGGAGACTACTGGGGTCAAGGCAGCTTGCCATGGAGCCAAATATGGCGTCGTGGCGCGGCTGTAATAGGTGCAGACGCTGGTAAAGTCCAGGATACAAGTATAGGTCAGACAGTACCCCTCAATGACCTGACAAATGACGATAGCTCCGTTATTAGTAACGGTAAGAACGCCAGTAAGGTAAGTGCACTCCATCAGCAACGTGCTATGCAGCAGGAACTCGAGAGACAGGCTAGAATAGAGAGACTGAAACAAGAAGCCACTAAGAAGTAACCTATGCCAGCACCTACCCTCCGTGACATGCTGCCCCCTAGTCCGGAGCAGCTACAACAACAGCTGATCGGCGACAACCAGTTCTACCGAGGTGTCGTCACGGGTGCTAAGGGTATAACGTCAGGCAGCTTCGCTAACGACGCGCTCAACGCAGAGAGCGCCGGAGCAGCCAACGCCGCTAAGCTACGAGACACCGCACTGCTACGTCAGCAGGAAGCTCAGGCGTACGCTCCCCGTGTACACAGCCTCCGAGACATACATGGCGTAGGCGACGCCGTTGACTACGGCCTAAGCACCGTGGGCCAAGGCCTCGTATCCATGGCTCCTACCATAGCGGCCGCAGCAGCTACGCGTGCTCCAGTCTTCGGTCCCGCAGCAGCTAGGGTGACCTCGTACCTAGGTGCCGCAGGCGCAGGCTACCTACAAGAGAAGGGCGAGGCGGCTCTAGGACAGTATAGTGACCCTACGCTCGCAGCAGCACCGGTGGCTGACCGACAACGCGCAGCTACCACCAAGGGCTTGGTCAACGCAGCGCTCGAAGGCATTGTGCCCGCAGGGCTGACAACACTGGCTGGTAAGAACACACTAGGCCGCGTCGTGGCGAAGGACTTCATGACCGAAGGTGCTACGGAGGCTGCGCAGCAGTACGTAGGCCACCTAGCCGACAAGAGCCTCGACCCGAACCGTAAACTGGACCCGTGGGACATAGCCGACGCCTTCGCTGGCGGAGCCCTCACCGGTGGCGCGGTGGGTATAGGCCACGGCGCTATACACACGATGGCTACAGCCCCGAAGAACTTCGTGGACCGCACGCGCGAAGCCATCGACGTGGCTGGAGAGAACGCCCCCACCCCACAGGACTTCCTCAATAGCGTCTTCAAGCCGACGCCTACCGTAGAGAATGACCCCGTAGCCGCTGGTGACAACCACCCCGACTTGGTGGACGCAGTCACAAAGGCTGGCGAGTCCGCTGGCGAGATACTCGATGGCCTCACAGCGAAGCGCCACGAGATGGCTCAGAGCTACGCAGAGGAGATGCTAAACGACCCAGCCACACCACCCGCTGTCAAGCAGACCATCTTGGACATGGGTGGTGACTACGAGTCGCCGCAGAACCAAGCAGTCATAGGTGCGCAGTACGTAGGTCGTAAAGCTGGCGAGGTAGCTTCCACCGCTGCGGACTTCATCAAAGGCCTTGCCCCCAAAGCGACAGAGGCGGCGAAGGGTTTCGCGGATGGCTTATCCAGACGTTTTAGAAAAGGCGACGAGCAAACAACGCCAGCGCCAGACGTTGCGCGCATAACGAAGAAGAGCCTCATGGGTGGACCCGTCACTGACGACGAGACGTTCGCTCTGCACAAGGACATCATAGACAACCTCAAGCCAGAGGCGAAGCGTCGCACAGACATCATCGCGGACCTCCCGCAGATAGCGGCTGGCGTCGCTGGCGTACTAAACAAGTACGGTGCTGCGCGCACCGCGCCTACCGACAAGAACATCCAGGAGCTACAGCAGCTCTACTCCGCAGCTACGACCCTCTTCGACGACCCGCCGAAGTTCTTCGCTCGTATGGCCGCGCAGGTAGAGAACGCCCGTGAAGGAGCTAAGAAGTCTACGCCGTTCAGCGACCTACTCGCGGGTGTGACGACTGCTCAGCAGGACGTACTTAAGAACTCCGGTAAGTCGTACCTAGAGACGAAGTTGGTCACGTCGATGAACCCAGAGCAGGTTAAGCAGCTCGCACGCTTCGTGGACGAGTTCGGCATGACGGACTACGCAGACACAAAGAAGGCCGACAAGGTCCTCGATGGGCTTGCTGTGGCCTACGGGGGTAAGCAGGAAGCCCTACAGGTGCTGGACTACTATAGTAAAGCGAACCGCATGAACGCGAAGCAGCTGCTCCAGTACGACGCTAACACGCAGCTCGACGCGGAGGACGGTAAGGTCCTGAGCGCCGACGACATACAGGACAACCCCGACGACTTCAATAGCGGTATACGTGAGTACGACGCCAAGCCCACCCGTACTTACAGCTTCGCTGACGCGAAGACGAACCGCCCGTTCCGTAGTGCCGAGCGCCTAGCCCGTACGGACGCAGCGTCTATGCGTCAGGGCACCGTAGCCTCCGACAGCGCGAAGGTGACGACCATACCGTACAGCCAGTACGCTGACGAGACCGGCAAGGACCACAAGGCTGAGGTCGTACGCCTCATGAACGACGTCAAGGCACGTCAGGACAAGGCGTACGCAGGCTACGCAGCCGAGCTAGGGCTGAAGGGCACCGCAGAGGCGAAGCTGGCAGCAGCACGCCGCTACGCTGCTGAGCGTCGCCAGTCGCCGGACCCGAAGAGCACACGCCTCGCTGACATCGACCGCCTACAGGGCGAGCTGGACATGGCGCGCGAGGCGTACAAGGAGGGCGGGCCGAAAGGTGTGCTGGACCTGTACGAGGTCAACGCTGCTGAGCAGAACGAGAAGGACAACCTCACTGCCACGGACGAAGAGATCAAGTCCATGGCGCCGAACAAGCGTCAGGACCCGGAGGGTATGAGCCCCCAGCAGCGTAAGGAGCTAGCGCAGAAGGTCAAGGACGACACCGTAGCGTTCACCTCGCAGGATGGGAAGAAGCTTACGCTGTCCGCCGAGAAGATGGTGCTGGCTCAGGCTCGTAAGGAGAAGGCTACTGGTGAGGCAGCTCGTGGTGAGAGCGGCTTCGTGCGTGAGCAACGACTACTAAAGGAGGCCATCGCCTCGGTCATAGCCCGTGGGTACGCTATCGAGACAAATACGATAACGCCTACTAGCCGAACAGGTTCGGCAATCGCATCGTTCCAGGGAGAGTATCGCTTCCTTAGTAACTTCTGGCCAGCTAAGGTAACGTACAAAGGGGACACTTTCTCTACTACGGAGGCGGCGTATCAAGCAGCTAAGTCAGACTCTCCGCTCGTACGCAAGACATTCACAACCATGACCGCTGCGGAGGCTAAGGCTGCTGGTCGTCGTATCGCCATGCGCCGGGACTTTAACGCCGACCGCATAAACGTAATGCGTGACTTACTGGAGCAGAAGTTTGCTGACCCTAAGTTACGCGCTATGTTGGAAGCTACTGGCACTCGCGCCCTGGTAGAAGGTAACACTTGGGGTGACACCTTCTGGGGTATGACAACAAAGGGTGGAGACAACAATCTCGGTAAGCTCCTTATGGAGATACGTGGTACGGATACTAAAGCGGAAGGGCTTAAGCCGCCTAGCCACCCTAAGACACCAGACAAGACGAACACCCGCGTGGAGCCAGCGGGGCTACCTACACTCAAGCGTTTCCCTCGTAGCGACGACACCAAGGCTGCTCTCAAGGAGCAGGAGGTTAGCGTAGCTGAGCTTAAGAAGCGCACGGACGAAGCTACCCGTGAGTACGAGGACAACAACGACGAAGAGTCGCGAGACAAGATACGTACGGGCGTAGAGCGCAACATCGCTCGTCTACAGAGCCAGTACGAGGCAGCGGAGGGCTCAGCGCCCCGTCGTGCCGTCATACGCCAGCGCCAAGCCGTGTACAAGGAGGCGCTGGCGGCCATTAACGATATCGACTTCCAGGAGAAGCTCGACCAGCGAGAGAAGGACGGCCCGGACATGGCCGTTGAGCGTACGGAGAAGACCGGCGCACGTCAGTATGAGGAGGACACCGGCGCGTACGTAGGTAACGAGAAGCGCAGCACTACGCAACCTGCGCCCGACACACCGAAGACCGCCGCGCAACTAGAGCGCGAAGCCGAGCGGGTCAAAGGGCAGAAGAAGCGCGACTTCGCTAAGCTAAAAGAGGGTGTAGATATCGGCGAGGACCGTATCTTCAAGAATAGCCTGCAAGGCGTAGGCGTACCGTCCGACAAGCTCATCGACGCCGTAGCCGACGTGACACTCAAGGAGAACTACGCTCGCCTCGACACACCTGAGAAGGTGCTGGCCTATGTTCGCGCAGCAGTGCAGGTGCGTGACCATCTTAAGTCAATAACACCGGCTGAGTGGGACGCTATCGACGCGAAGGACGAAGACCGCTACGACCGCCTTAAGAGCCTTAAGAACCAGCTAGAGGGTAACCTGGACCAGTCCGGTGACGTGTCGTTCGATTGGCACAGTCTTTTCGACGGTATGAAAGAGACCAAGGCGCAAATCGCCGAGCTCGACGCAATCATAGCTGGCGCGCAGACGAAGAAGGACGCTCGCACCGAACTAGGCAGTAACACGCCTAAGGGCCAGCAGGAAGCTCTGGATGAGATACTGCGCATCCGTGGTAAGGACGTCCAGGTGGCCTTCGAGGCCATGGCCCAGATCAAAGGCTCTGGTGAGTTCTCCATGAACAAGGATAAGACACAGCGCCTCATACGCCTAGCTATCGACGGGGCTAACATGAAGAGCACCGCGTGGCACGAGTCGTTGCACGACTTCATAGCTATGCTTGGCGGCACGCCTGAGGAGCGTAAGCTCAAGCGCGACATGCTGAACAGCACGAACACGCCATACATCAACGCGAAACTACGCGAGCTACTCAAGGACCACCCCGAGGCGCTCAAGCAGCTAAGCGACCCTGAGGAGCGTCTGGCCTACGTGTACCAGTTCTGGGCAGAAGGTGCGCTCAAGCTCACGCCTAAGGCAGACAGCCTGCTCTCTAAGATCGCTGCGTTTATCCAGCAGCTGCTCGGCATCGTCAGCCAAGACGGTAAGCTCGACGCACAGCTGCAAGCCTTACACAGCGGGGCTCTCACGGAGCCTAGCACCGTAGCGCGCGTGCTCGATGACCTGGACGCTAAGACAGCTAGGGACAAACTAGAGTCTTTAGCAGGTCCTTTAGCCGATGGCTTAGGCCGCGTGTTCACCTCGGCCACCGACCGGCTACGGAAGCCTGGTATCGAAGCGCTCAACAAGATAGCCGTGCTATTCCACAAGGACCCAGGTCACGAAGGTGGTGTGGCCGGTATGCTACAGCGCCGAGCACAGAAGGAGGGTCAGTTCCAGAACGCCTACCAGAACCTCGTTGAGGGGACCACTGCTGCTGAGCGCCTCACTGCACTGAACAACCTGCAGGCTATGCGGACCCCACAGGGGAAGCTGGAGCTCGGTCTAACTAAGCTGCTCGACGATATGTTCGGCTACATGACCGACGCTGGCGTAGCCACCTTCAACAAAGAGACACTGAAGTGGGACCCGGTACGCCGTGTGACTAACTACTTCCCACGTAGCTGGGACGGCGAGACCATACGCAAGGATATACCAGGCTTCAAGGCTCTCCTAGCGGCCAATGGCGTCAATGTGCAGCAGCAGAGCGCCATCGTCGATCTACTCACCAAGAGTGGTGAGGGTCAGTTTGACCTCATGGAGAACGAGAAGAGCCTCGGCTTCGTACCACTAGCTGTGCACGTCAATGACCGTATGCTGACGTTCATCAACCGGAACAATGCCGGTGCGTTCGCTAAGTACCAGAACAAAGACATCACCGACATCATGACGACCTACATACGTCAGGCTGCGCACCGTGCGGAGTACGCGCGTAGCTTCGGTAACAACGGGGAAGTCATCGAGAATCTGCTCAAGGAAGCTCGCGACGAAGGGATGACGAACGCCGAGGAGGCCAGCATCCTACCTACCATACGCGGTCTCGAGGGCACGCTTGGGCATGATATGAACCCAGCACTCAAGCGCCTCATGAGCGGGGTCGTAACCGTCGAGAACGTTGTGCTCATGCCTATGGCGATCTTCTCGCAGATGGTTGACCCAATCGGCATAGCCATGCGTACTAACAATATACGCGATGCTGGCGAGGCGTACCTACAGTCGCTTAAGGATCTCAAGAAGATCATCATGCGCGACAAGACGTACGACTATAACCGCGAACTAACTAAGATGCTAGGCATCATAAGCACCGACAATATGCTGGAGACCATGGGGCAGACCCAGGGCAGTATGTATATGACGAAGACGATGCGCAACATTAACAAACAGTTCTTCCGCTACAACGGTATGGAGGGCTGGAACAACAGCATGCGCGTAGCGGCTACGGTGGCCGGTGAGCGCTACCTCATAGCGAACACAGGCAACGAGCGGGCCATGTCCGAGCTCGGCGTGGACCCTAAGAACGTACAGGTTCTACCTGCGGGAACTAATTGGGGGGAGCCTGGTCGTATGGCTATCACCAAAGAACAGTTCGAGTCCATAGGTATGAGCAAGGCAGATGCGCAGGTAGCCGCAGAGCAGATCCAGGAGGCTATGTTCCGCTTCGTGGACGGTGCTGTAGTGCGCCCGAACGCAGCTCACCGTGCTACGTGGATGAGCGACCCACGCTTCCAGCTGGTCAGCCACCTAAAGCAGTTTACCTTCTCGTTCCAGAGTGCTATTCTGAACCGCGCGCGCAACGAGTACCTACACGGCAACGCTACCCCCATGCTTCTGCTCGGGATGACTGTACCGATCATGCTTGCGTCCGACGTAGCTAAGTGGGCCGTCACCGGCACCATGCCAGCTAATTGGACTATGCTCGACTACTTCACACACGCCGTTGTACGCTCCGGCGTCCTTGGTAAATACGAGTACGCTGCACGTAGCCTCGAAGACGCTGCGCGCGGTAACGTACCAGGCCTAAGCTTCGCCGGCCCCACCGTGGAGCACGCAAATATCTTAGCCCAGTGGATAGCCGGTGCCCCAGGTATCTCATCCGACAGAGTAGTCAACCGCAGCATCCCGCTTGCGCGCTACGCTTAACAACCAAGGAACTATAAATGCCGATACCAATCAAAACAATCAAGGTCCACGGAAGAAAGTATTCTGTCAACGTGGTTGACGACCTTCAGTTCGAAGGAGAGCCACAGCTAGGACTGTGCGACGTTACGAAGCACGAGATAACGATCATGAACGGTAGCGACGCGCTTATGGCCGACACGCTGTTCCACGAGATCGTTCACGCAGCGTGCCCTGCCCTCACAGAGGAGCAGGTACTTGACATAGAACGAAGCCTCTTCGCGATACTGGCGGACAACCCCGCCATGACGAAGTGGATTTTCAAAAAACACTAACAAGCGAGTAACATGAGTAAAAGTATAACGAAGCACACCCGTGAGGTGAAGGGGTCCCCGGTCGTAGCGGCCGGTCGACTAAGCGACACTATAGAAGATGGTCATATAGTCGTATTCAGTGACGCCCACTACTGGCCCGGACGTGCTACGACAGCACATCGCGGTCTCCTTCAACTAGTTAAGGAACTAAAACCGAAGATCATTGTCTGTAATGGTGACGCGTTCGACGGGGCGAGCATCTCACGCCACCCACGTATCGGCTGGGACTCAGCCCCTAGCGTCATGGACGAACTCGGAGCAGTGCGTGAGAGGCTCGGAGAGATAGAGAAAGCAGCCAAAGGCGCTGCGCTGTACTGGCCAATAGGTAACCATGATGCCCGATTCGAAACCTTCCTCGCCGACAAGGCGCCTCAGTTTGAGGGCGTCACCGGTTTTCATCTTAAGGATCATTTCCCTAAGTGGACACCATGCATGTCTGTGTGGATCAACGATTCTCTGGTTATCAAGCACCGTCTCGGTGGGGGCACTCACGCAGCCAGTGGTAATGCCGCTAAGTCCGGGAAGTCGATGGTCACTGGACACCTCCACTCCCTCAAAGTTTCCCCTGTTACCGATTACAACGGTACGCGCTTCGGGGTCGATACGGGAACTTTAGCTGCACCGTATAAGTCACAGTTCCTATATACCGAAGACAACCCAGTTGACTGGCGCTCTGGCTTCGCAGTGTTAAAGTTCGTTGACGGACATATGATGTGGCCGCAGGTGGCTCATGTACTCAACGAGGAAGACGGAGTTATGGAATACTCTGGTAAAATCTACAACGTGTAACCAATAACAACTCGCTACCTTATTCAGCTCGCCCTTCGTGGCGGGCTTTTTTTACCCCCACTATAAGCACAACACATGAATGACAACCAACTCGACCCCGTATTCTTCGCTGAATCAACTGAAGTGGCTCAGCTCCCGACTCAACTCCAATCCTATATCCATATTTCACGTTATGCCCGATGGCTCGACGGAGAGAATCGACGTGAAACCTGGGACGAAACAGTCGCCAGATACGCCTCCTTCTTCAAGAACCGATTCCCAGACACGTACCCTGAAACTAAAATTGCAAACGCCATCCGCAATCTATCTGTTATGCCGTCTATGCGTTCTCTCATGACCGCTGGTCCTGCACTAGACCGTGATGAGATGGCCTCTTACAATTGCGCCTCGATAGCTATAGACCACGTTCGTGCGTTCGACGAGATCCTCTACGTGCTTATGTGCGGCACCGGTATGGGCTTCTCCGTAGAGCGCCAGTTCATCAGCAAGCTCCCCATCGTAGGTGCGTACACTGTGGACGGCGCTGTACACGTAGCTGACGAGCTTGTACACATCGATGACGTCATCGTAGTGCGCGATAGCAAGAAGGGTTGGGCATCCGCCTACCGCGAACTGCTGAGCTACCTGTACCACGGAGAGGTCCCGAAATGGGACGTGTCCGCTGTGCGCCCTGCTGGTGCGCGCCTCAAGACCTTCGGTGGTCGTGCGTCGGGCCCACGTCCGCTCGAAGACCTGTTCGAGTTCACAGTGGCTACGTTCAAAGGTGCGGTAGGCCGTAAGCTAAACAGCGTAGAGTGCCACGACATCGTGTGTAAGATCGCTGATATCGTGGTGGTAGGTGGCGTGCGCCGCTCCGCCCTCATCAGTCTGTCGAACCTAAGCGACGAACGTATGCGCGGCGCTAAGAGCGGCCAGTGGTGGGAAGACAACCCGCAACGCGCCCTTGCGAACAACAGCGCTGCGTATACTGAGATGCCAGACCCGTTGATCTTCATGAAGGAGTGGCGCAGCCTTATCGAGAGCCGTAGCGGAGAGCGTGGTATGTTAAACCGCGTCGCCATGAAGAAACAAGCTGCTAAGAACGGCCGTCGCGACCCAGGCTACGAGTTCTTGACGAACCCATGTGCGGAGATCGTGCTACGTAGTGCCGGACTGTGCAACCTCACCGAGGTCGTTATACGAGCTGGTGATACACTAGAAATGCTCAAAGAGAAGGTAGAAATCGCCACGATAATGGGCACCTACCAGTCTACGCTGACTAACTTCCAGTACGTACGTCCTGTGTGGCGTAAGAACGCCGAGGAAGAGCGTCTTCTGGGTGTGTCGATGACCGGAATCATGGACCACGAGGTCCTAGCACACGTGTCGGAGACTGCAGCTACATGGCTTCGGACGCTACGCGACCACGCTGTCGCAGTGAACAAAGAGTGGGCAGCCAAGCTCGGTATCAACCAGAGCGTAGCGATAACCACAGTCAAGCCGTCGGGTACGGTCAGCCAGCTTGTTGACTCCGCCTCCGGCATTCACCCGCGCTACTCGGAGTACTACATCCGCACGGTGCGTGGTGACAAGAAGGACCCGCTGGCGCAGTACATGCGCTCGGTAGGCTTCCCTGCTGAGGACGACGTCATGAAGCCAGAGACCACCGATGTGTTCAGCTTCCCTGTGAAGGCCCCGCCACAAGCTGTCATGCGCAACGATATGTCGGCCATCGAGCAGCTGGAGCACTACGTCATGTTCAAAGACAACTGGTCTGAGCACATGGTGTCCATAACTGTATACGTACGCGAAGATGAGTGGCTGCGCGTAGGTGCTTGGGTATATGACCACTTCGACGACGTCTGCGGTGTGAGTTTCCTGCCGCACAGCGACCACTCCTACCGTCAGGCTCCGTACACTGAGTGCACTGAGCAGGAGTATAATGACGCCTTGGCTAAGATGCCGAACATCACGAACTGGGATGGGCTACGAGCCTTCGAGAAGGAGGATACGACGAACCTTACCAAGGAATTTAGTTGTACTTCTGGTGTTTGTGAAATACTTTAAAGGAACTATATGGACTACGTTGTTGTTTCTCTTCTATCTGTCGCTGCCGGAGCGTATCTCGAGCACGCGTTCGGCCCAATCGCTGCGGTTGTGAATGCTTATAATAAGCTGAAAAAGCCGCCCCAGGTTTAGTCCTGGATATAGAAGGGCACTCCTCAGTTAAGAGGATAGTGCATAAGAAAAGGCCCCTAGGGGCCTTTTTGTTTAGCTGCTAGTGGTTACGCGGTAGAAACCCCATAGTAGTTGTTTTTCGTGGCTCGTCTTGCTGCTCACGTAGTTCTTCACGGAGGTCCCAGACTTCTCTACACAGGATGTAGTGTAGTACTACATCTACCAACATAAGGAATACCAGGATTCCTAGTAGTATCCAGCCTTCTAGGCTCATATTACTCTCCAATCTTGTTCTGCGTTTGCAGAATGTCTGCGATAGAGCGCATGTCTGCTGCGTCGAAGTGGCAACTAATATCTTCGCGCGGAGCGAACAGATACTCACCGTACCCTTCGTTGTAGTAGGTATCTCCTGCTACGATCTTATCGCCGTTGTCATCCGTGTATTCGATGAGGTTAAACTCACCTACTCGTACTAGTTTCATCGTCATGTTTGTTGTCTCAGTTTGTTGTAAAGCATTGTCGATCTTCAGTAGGCGGTTGTATTCCCACAGAAGCGTTCGTTGAAATTCTTTCGAGCCGCTGTCGCAGCGCCATCCCGCGTAGCGGAATGCTTTATCAAAAAGGTCTTCGTTAATCATCATATTCTCTCAACATATACCTACGCTCTTGACGGGTAGGACCTTCGTCTCGTCTACGGTTGCGGCACATCCAGCAGCTACAAGCTTTGTTGGTCGTAACCTTCTTACCAAGCCACTCTGGCGGTATATCCCACCGTCCAGTTGTGGCGTCCCAGGCGTACCAGTGCGCTCTACGTTGCTTGGCTATCCGAGCTCTCTCCGCTCGTCTCTGTGCTCTGGTTCCGTTCTGCTTCATAAGTCCTCGCTGCGTTCTCCATGATCCACGCTAAGTCGTGACCATTACGTTCAGCCAAGTGCGCTAAATCTGCGATCAGTCTCGAGAACATAGGTGGGGCATCCCCTATCACAGTATCTATATCGTTCGCTGCGGCAAGAGCCACCTTAGCGTTGTGCACGCTGTCATCGATCTTCGTTCTCATTATTTTATCCAAATTGCAATTGTTGTGGCGCGACGTAGAGGATTCGAACCCCTGACCTACGGGATAGAAGCCCGCAGCTCTTTTTCCACTGAGCTAACGTCGCTCGTAATGTGTTTGTATACGCCTTCGTCAACTAAGGATACGAGATACTTAGCAAGACGCTCATGGGCTTCTAAACGAAGTTTCCGTATTAGCTGGTCTACGTTTAAGTAGACGCGGAGCTTCCGAACACTTTCCTGCATAGTTCTACGTGTCCTTTCATGGCTTCGTCCCATGTACAGTAGCGGACTTGGTGATCGGACATAGGTCCACCGAACACCATGGACTCGAAGACAACTGGTGGTCCACCCCTCCCAAAACCGTGATCTACGCCAAGAAACACAGTCGAAACGGATACGTTGTCGGCCTCTGTGCGTGCAACGCACCTGTTATCGTGGTTCTCATACCACCGGTAATACGCGAGCTTTTCTGCAGTAGTGCGAACCGGTATAACTTTTTTGTCTTCATTAAGAACATAGAATAGCGGTGTTTCTTTGCCATCTAGGTCGCGTATTACGATTTCTTCGTTCATAATTACCAGTAATAGTGGTGTGGTTTGCGGCTTACGCCAGGTGGGTCTGTATCTTCGAGATCAAGTTCACGGAGTACTTTCTGCTCCCAATCTCTTCCGCGATGCCGCATAGGGCGGTTCATCATCAGGCGAGTCCACCAACCAGGTGTTGACATCCAGAACCACTTTGTATTTACATGTTTCGGTTGTTTTGGCGTATCTCCAGCATCATCCCAGTACTTAGGGTATTGGATCTTCGTCGGTCGGTCTTTGTATGTGCGTGACATGGTGCTCCTAGTAGGACTCGAACCTACAAGCTTTGCAGCGTCGGATCTTAAGGCCGATGTGTTTACCAATTTCACCATAAGAGCTTGTGGTAGGCCAGGTAGGATTCTAACCTACGATCAATGGATTATGAGTCCACTGCTTTGGGACTCTAAGCTACTGGCCCAAGGATGGTTACTTCCCCTCGGCTACGGCAATGTCCGCAGCAAGTTGTAGTGCGGCCACTGCGTCGCGATGTGTCTTACAGTGGTTGTCGTTGAACTTGTGCAGAGCTACGTCGTGGCCGATGACTTTCGTCATGGCGCGGATAACCGCTCGGCTCGGAGGGGCCTTCGGGTCACCATAGGCGGCAAAGCCGATAGCGCCACCAAGGTCTACGCGACCGTGCGTATGACAGGCGCCGCGAGCCCAACCTTTGTTGTGGATGATCTGAGCTGCTTTGTAGAGTGTTTTGCTTGGTTTCATACTTGTCTTTCATTAAGGTAAGTGGTAGCGGAAGCAGGACTCGAACCTGCGACCCTCGGGGTATGAACCCGATGCTCTGCCAACTGAGCTATTCCGCGAAAATGGTAGAACGTCTGTGCCAGCTAAACTTCAATGTAAGCTGCAAGGTGCACACGATCAGTACGTTGAAAAGCCGCTTTACCAGGCTAGCTAGGCCTTTGAGCGCAAACGTTCTCTGAGACACTACTAAGGTTACCAGCCCCACCTCGTACTTCGATTGTCCACCTTTGTTATCAGGCATGGTCGAATTGGTACGCGGCTCGGGAACAACAAATCCCTTACCCGCTAGCTGGGTCCGACGGCCGTCGGCTCCTTAGTAGTGTCTCAGACAACGCCCTCATTTTATGATGAGGGGTTGCGCTACGAAGCACTGAGCCTGTCAAATGCAACAGGTGCAAGCATCTCCGAGCCACAAATGCTCGGGCTCCACACATGTTGCTGCTTCAATACTTCGTGTACTACCTCCGCCACGTACGATGCATCCGTTTTGACTTGGTACTTCGTACGCTACAGGTCTAGTACATTTGGTGCCCCGCGAGGGTTTCGAACCCCCACGCCTTTCGGCGCTAGATTCTAAGTCTAGTGCGTCTGCCAATTTCGCCAGCGGGGCTTGCAACGAGTCTTACGCCGGTGTTTCAGGCACTGCGAAGACAGCTACTGTTGCACCGGTGTCGGTGCTGCGGTTCTGGAATCGGAAATACCAGCGGCCTGTCGTAAGATTGAACCCCGTACGTTCAGCATCGTTGATGTTGAACACACCGCCGCCTGCGTTCTGGTCCGTCGCGAACATGTAACCGGTAGACTCAGGATCACTGGTAACGCTGACTGTTTTGAACGCACGCTCAGTACCGAAGTCACTGAACGTTAGGCTAGCGTAATCGCGGCCTTTCGTACTGTCTTGATCTGTGATGTCGAGGGCAATCAGGAACGAACCGCCAGGGCCTACGGTCGGAGATTCAAACTGGTTGTATGCGCGAGACTCTTTGGTAGTCTTTGCGTTGAATGTAGCCAGTACGCCTAGGTTTGTCCCCTGTGTCGGTACCGCAGTTGGCTTGGAGCCTTTGCCGTCCATCGTAAATGTTTGGGCCGGGCCGCCGTCGATTGAGATAGTTACTGTTGTCATTAGAAAGTTTCCTTGTATTGTGAAAATGGTCGGTGTAGTACGATTCGAACGTACGATATCCTGCTCCCAAAGCAGGTGACTTAGACCAGGCTAGCCTATACACCGGTGGTGCCGCTCGAAGGATTCGAACCTTCGACCTACCGCTTACAAGGCGGTTGCTCTACCAACTGAGCTAAAACGGCGGGGTATTGATTGTATCCTACTCTTTAGCTGCTTTGACGACTTTTTCCGCCACTCGCAGACCGAGGCGATGGTCCAGAGCCATCATAACGGCTATGAACCCTGTGACGTGCTCACGCATAGCGTCTATGTCACCATCTATATAGGCTTGAATCAGTTCCCTGACTCCGTCGTCCAACGATTCGATAAACTCGTCTGTGGACGTACTAGACGAGATCTTTTCTCCTAGGAAGTTCGACATTTTCGTCCACTCACGAGCGAATGGAGTAGGTCGCCCCGGTACTTTGCTGCCGAAGTGATCTGCTAAGGTGAACATAACGTCCGCAGTTTGTTGTTCTAGTCCTTCGGGTACTTCGTCTTCCATAGGTGGTTGTCCGTCATTAGTATCGACGGTAAAACGGTTACTTGCGTCGTCGACCACGATTATGATATCTGGTTCGTCGGGGTTAACAATGATTATTTTCTTTTGCATAATTTGATATGACCAATTCTTAGCTTTTTCGACATACTTTAATGTTTCGCATAGGACACGTTACCCACTGATACATCCCAGCACTGTCGGCATAGTAAACATTGGCCTCCTTGTTGTGGTGCAGGACATACCCCCATAGTTTCCTTGCTTTCCGAGTTAACGGTAGACGTATTGTCAAAACCTTTTGGTGCTGCTCCATCAATCATAGCCCCTGAAACACGTACAACGAGATTGGTAGGGAAGGCTTTGTTTAGTAGTAGCCATTGTGATACAAACCCTTTCTCTCGTGTAGGTAACCAAAACTTGACTTCCGGACATAGCTTTGCGATTTTGACAATGTTGTTTAGGTGCCAGACTCCTTGGATATCTCCGGAATCATGCCATCTAAAGTACTCTGTTTTTGTTTTCTTGATCATTAGTGTCAACGCGTTGACCCATTCCGGGTGTGTTAAGGACTGGTATCGTCGCTCTTGAGCCGCTTTTACGTTTGGAAATACATAGCGACCCTTGAGGGCGTAGCACTTTGAACACACTGAGTTCGGTATCTTGTTCAGTATGCTACCGGTTTTGCATCTTTGAGCTGGTATGCCGTACGCATACCCGGGCATTTTCGACGGTTTGCTCAGACTCCCGGCGATAGCCTCGGCGTCCTTAATCGTCTGCATATTGTTTTACTCGTAGTTTCGTTTCCTTTACTAGGTAGTACATCAGTATTGACGTTGCCAATATCTTGTACGTTGCTGATATGACGTTCGATGTCGTGTAGATTACTCTAATAAATGACATCTATTTTCTCCGACTGTTGCTTTGATCCAGTCAGCTAAGTCCTGTCGGAGTACGAGCTTAGCCTGTAATTCGCTTGTTGGTATAGGTACGAGCCACTCTCTGTTCCTATATAGTATGCCGTGCTTAGGGCCAACACCCATAATCACAGCTACATTCCTACCTTCATCAAGGCGGTTACCAAGCCAACGTTTTTGGCCCGGAGATAAGTCCGGTACCACTAGTGTGGTTGGTCTCTTTGGTAACTCCTTCATGAACTTGTACTCAACCCATAGATCACCCTCGTTGCCGGAGTAAAACACATCCGGAGTACCTGAGTTGAACGGGTTATTATTCTTCTCATGGTACGGGGGCGGTTCGGGTAGTTTCTTGTGGATGCTCGTTATGAAGGTTGTTTCCGGTTTACTTGACATGTTTGCGTATAACCTTCGCTGCTGCTATGAGGGCTGCGTATTCTTCATTGAGGCCTAGCTCCTCGCACGCCCAACGTAAGTTAGAACCGAAGCGTGTTATGTTATCGAGAGCTAGGTTTGCGTACTCCACAGGATGAGCACGTACATATTCTTCAACTTTGTCCATCAAATAGCTCATCCACTTTGTGGTGTAGATCGATAAGCGACCCTGTATTTTGAATAACAAGGTCAGATGAGATACGTGTAATAGGCATGTTGCTAACGTGCGTGTTCGACATAACTCCATGTGGGCCGTCTACGTGAATGATCACGCCACCACGATCGCGTACAAACTTGGCTTCGTTTTGGAAGCGTACGTCTGGGATAACCATGCCAGGACCTTCTTTGATGTACTTGGCTAGTGCCAAAGTAACCCAAAGGTCTTTGTTGATTAGGTTACGACCCCATTCAGTGCCGAGCAGTTGCCGTAGCTCACGCGGAGATTTACCTATCGCAGGAATAACGTCTTCCTTATGCTCAGTCCAGTAGTCGTTGTCGAAGTCCGTCTCGAAGCCTGCGTTGAGCATGCGTACAATAGCGTCAGCGAAGGCATAGCGGTACCCGCCGTGCTTAGCCAGCAGGTACGATGCCACTGTGTCTTTACCGCTACGCGGTAAGCCCGCGATGCCGATGATTGGGGGGAGTTTCATCTTTTGTATTTTCTAATTTCTGCTGCTGCTCTAAGATAAGGCTCAGCTTGTGTAGTAACGGAGTAAATTCGCGCTTGCTTTTCTAAGTCCTTAGCTATAGTTTCAAGCGCATCGTTTATGCGAGCTTGACCTAAAGCATGTATAAACTCCGTGCGAGTTGTCATTACTCACGTACCACGTTGATTTGCGCTGCGTCCACTTTGTAGCTACGTACAATTTCGGCAGACCCTTTGCTGTGGAACCCCGATTCTTCGACTTGCTGAGCTGCATTTTCCAGTCGTTCGTTGATCGCTTTAACTAACGAAGCTATGATGGCTTCTACTACTTCTTTGTCTTCATTGTCCATATACAACAAACCCGCCGAAGCGGGTTCCTTTCTTACTTTTCCATACTCTTGATCTGCTTCTGAACCTCTTTGAGATTGCGTTTGTACGCATCTTTGGTTTCGTCCAGCTTGGTGATGTCTGCCTCGATACGAGCAGCCTGCTCACGCAGAAGACTTAACTCCTGCGTGCGCTCGTACCTAGCATGCGCCACCTGTTCTTTCGATAGGATGACGCTAGCGTTGCGGCCCATTATTTACCGAGCGGCACGTACTTAGATACGTCCGGCTCACGAGTGATAAGCTCAGCAGCTTGTTCGCGTAGTGGGAATACTTCACCGAGTTCTTCGTTGGTTAGCGGGCGAGCTATATCGAAGCGTGGTGCGTTGAACGCAGACCCGGGCTCGTGTGTGATCACTGTTAGCATGCCGATTGGCGACATCTTGTGTGCTGTAGCTATCTTGCTAACGTACGCATCGAAGAACTTGATGCTTGCAGGCGGGATCTCAAGCAACCAGACAGGACGCGTACCATCATCCATAGGTTTAAGAGGAGTAACCGCAAGGCGTCGTCCATTCTTACATGCTTTACCAGCTCCAGCGCCACTTTTCCACTGGTTGTGAGCACAGTTAGTGCAGGACGAAGCTTGTTTGTCTGGACTGTTCTCACTAGGTACCATGTCGCGTGGGTTATATCCGATAGCGAAACAAGCCGGAGGAAAGGGGTTGTTTCGATTGAAAGGCCGGTCGAAGAAGTTGTTTTCTGCAACAAAATCAAGTACAACCAGTTCAAGCTTCGGTCCGGAAGTACCGTTTGGAAGTACAAACGCGCTGCCGCCCGTAGTTGTGATTTTGTTTCGGGGTCCGCTTGAAATGCGACTCGCAATGTCCGCTGCTTCCCCTTTGAGTTGATCCGCATAGTTAATTGGTAGGTTGTTGTTACCGCGTTCTGCCATGATAGGCTCCATTACTTAGATTGATGTTAGTTTGACTTTGCGTTTTTTGAAAGGTACGACACCAGGTACTTGAATACCACGTTCAAGTAGTTCACGATAGGCAACGGCTGTAAGCCGTCGCTCAAGCAGGTGATAGTACTTATTGTCGTGAATGAACTTGTAGGTTTCGTCCCAATTGTCCGCAGTAGGGTAGACTACTTCATCGATATGGACTGAAGCAAGCTTTCCTTCTGAGGTACGTGTATGTTGACTGTCCATGAGGGACATTAGTTCCGCTTCTTTTGAAGCATATTGTTTTTCGATCTCTTTTACCATGTCCTCGAGTGCACGTTTCTTTGCTCGAAGTATGTGCATCTCATCGATTGTTTCGCCGATACTGTTTGCCATAACCGTAGTGTCCTTCTTCCATTAGCTGTTTTATCCAGCGAGCTGCGCACCCGAGATTGTCTTTGTGTGTTAACCAGTATTTCGTGGTATGTTGCTTATTAAAACGTTTTTCTTCTTCTGGTATTTCTCTGTATCTACCAAGAAGAAACATAGTTCCATCACATAGTTCGGGTACAGCCGCCATACGAACTTGTTCGTTTTCTGGGCAAATTTCGCAATTAATTGCTCCGCGTACTAATTGGCGGTGAATATCAAGTCTAACCGTATTCTTATCTTTCGTCAAAGTAGCCTTGAAGCAAACGATTCTTAGTTTTCTTTGTTCCAGCATTGGGGGCACTTTAGTTCGTGTTTGAATGGGCCGTCATAAACTGTCGTTCGTCCTGTGCCTCCGCATGTGGTGCATACCTGTTGACTAAGCAGGTTATACGCTCCAACAACTCTGGCGAAAGCTTCTGGTGTGCCGTTTTCTCTGTCTGGATGTGTTTGCATCGCGGCTTTGCGGTAAGCTGTTTTAAGGTCGTCATTTGTGTGAGTATTTGAGAGGTTGAGTATTTGAAGAGCTTCGTTCTTATTCATAACGAATCTCGATAGTTTCGAAAGTGCGAATCAGGTTGGTATAGTAGGCCTTGGCTTGCTTTATGGTGCCAAAGCTTATGTTGGCTACGCTGTTATTTTCTGTCTTATCCCTCCCGCGTAGCCATATTCTATCGCTGTCAAGTTCTGGATATGAACAAGAGTCTACAGGAAACCCACTACTATAAAGTCTAGTGTATCCGTCGCTAAAAGCTTGTTTGAGTACGTGCATGCGTACGACTTTTCTATCGCGTTCTAGCCGTACGTGTAAAGCAACGATACGAAGCTTACGTTTATTTTGAGTAACAGGTGTCATATTCACACTTCACTGATAGGGGTAATGTGGGAGCCCACTCTGGTGGGGTAGACATAACACGCTCCATGTCAGCCTTACACTGCTCGGCTTTGTCTTCGGGACACACAACAACTATCTCATCGTGCGTCATTGTAACGATGCGATATCCTAGCGCGTGTATAGCTAGCATCTGGTCGGCGATGATCACACGAGCCAAAGCTTGTACAAGGTTTTCTACGAAGAGTCCACCATAAATACGCGCCTCGCCGTTGATCGTGTCATACACAAGTGAGCCAGTATCGTCAGAGCGTAGTCCTGGGTAGCGTAGGAACATACCATTCGGAAGCTTCACGAAGTCCTTGCCGAACCTGAGGCACTTGTACTCACCAGCGGACTGCGTACCTTCAGCACGTATCATCTTGTATAGCAGATTCTTAGCGGTGTCCCACATGCGTACGATGTTTTTGTTCGCGTAGCGATATGTATTCTTAGCCTTAGTGTACTCAGCTTCGGGTAATGTGACAGGAGCACCCATGGCACCTGTCTCTAGCGTGTCTTTGAGTCGTACTTCACCCATGCCATAGCCTAGAGCTAGAACGCACACCTTGCCCACGAAGCGTTGAGCGTCAGTGACCTTGTCGATAGGTATACCATAGATCATCGAAGCCATGATGCGGTATGCGTCGGGGCCTTCACCACGATCGTACGCTCGGAAAGTGTCGAGTAGGCCTAGCTCGTCTGATAGCCACGCGTTGAGGCGAGCTTCGATCTGTGCTGAGTCGGACACTACGATGACATGACCTGGTGGAGCTAATAACGAGCGACGTAGCTCCCCGCCCCTCACCAGGTTCTGAAGGTTCATCTTGTTCCCGCCACTCCAGCGGAACGTATGGGCTCCACAGTAGTGTAGCAGTACTGGTAGTGCCATACCGTCGCGACCGGCTTCTAGGAAGCGCCCAGCGCGTGTCTCACCTATGGTTGACTTGACAGTTAGACGAGCGTTGTACAGAGCTACAACACGCTTGTCGCTGTGCTTACCAAGAGCCATGAAACCACGGTCGGTAGCAGCGAATGCATACGCAGGCTGCCCGGTGGTCTTGCTGACCTTTATAGGTGGTGTTACGCCGTAGGCTCGTAAGGCGTTGGCGAATTTTTCAGCACTTAGTAGAGTCTCCCGATCAGAGTTACTGAGTAGCAACGCGGTGACCTTGCCTGCTATTTCCTTGTTGAGTTCAGCTTCTACGCGAGGTATGTCCACGAGCAGTACCGGATCGCAGAATGCGCGAATGGTTATATCGATTAGCTGTAGCTCTTTGTCGGTGATGCTGTCGTACATCTTCCAGAAGATACCGTGTGTGTCGTTCACATCGTCTACGCAGTATTCGGAAAGCGAGGCTATTAAGTCTGGCCTTTCGGATAAGTCGCGGATATTCTTTGTATTCGATAGTGCCTTTTCTCGTACCTTACCAGCGAAGCCGTATCGCTTAGCTATGGTATCGAGGTTGTGTCGTGTGTTAGGGCCGTGTAGTGCACGACTCATTGACAAAGTGTCTAAGTATAGCGACGGGGTGATGCCGTAGTGGTGACTCATTATGAAGCCATCGAATGCTGTGTTTTGGCATAGGAGGGCGTGCTTGTCCCAGTCAATGGACTTTAGCGCCGCTTCTACATCGTGCTCTAGGTAGACTTTGGTGGGCTGTTCACCTATCTTGATACCTACCATGTGGACTTTGAAACGATCATCTCGGATGTATTCCGAGGTGTTCATGTCCTTGCTGGTTAGGCTGTATTTGTCTCCGTAGTATGTTTCAAAGTCAATCGTAACAACATTGTGTTTGTCGATCTTGTCTATCGTTAATGTACTCATCTATTGCGTTCCCAATACTAATTTCTTCTTGCTCGACCTGCTGAAGTGACGGTGGTTCTGCGTCATCTTTACCAGCAACGTAGAGAAATTTTGTATACTTTGTCCGTATCGGAAGACCTTTTGCAAGGCGGTCGATTGTGGCTTTACTATACGCTGTCATCGGAGTGCGGTGTCTCATAGAATGCTTCTTGTAGTAGTTCGAGTAAGGTTGCTTGGTTCTCGCCTTTTTCTGTCATGCGCGAGAAGACCCGTTTCTCTATTGTACCTGGTGCAATGAGCACTATTGTTTCTGTTCGTTCTGTTTGACCAGCACGATAGATGCGACGATTGCCTTGTAGCCAGTGTTCAAGGTTGTATGTTGGACTAACCCATATTGTCGTCGTACCTTTTGTTAGCGTCAACCCATGTGCTACGCTTTGTGGGTGACCGAGGAATACGCGGTAGAAACCGCTTTGAAATAAGCGGACAGCTTCTTCGCGGTCTTTGTCTGTAGTCGAACCATCTACTACTACATACGTGATACCGTTGGCTTTGAACTCTTTGATTAGTTCTTCTTTTTGATGAACCCAATTAAAGAATACAACGCTGTGTTTACGTTCTGATACAAGTTCTGTTACTTGCTCGTATCTTCCTGTATCTATTATTGTATATGTGCCGTCTTCGTTGTATACCGCTCCTGAGCTTATTTGTAGTAGCTTGCCTACTAGCCCAGCAGCGTTGACAGCGGAGGTTATTTGACCGTTGTGGAGTAGCGCGGATGCGTTTTTTTCCATTTCTTTGTACACAATTTCTTGCTTCGGTGGCATGAAGTATGGTACGGAGTACTGATAGTTAGCTGGTATGTCTATACAGTCTTCGAATTTATGTCGTATAGTTATATCAGATATAAGCTTACTAACCGCTTGTTCTGCTTGGGGCCGGTCAACCCATTTGACCATCGCAGGGCCTGGGCCCGTTTGTTGCGGAGTACATACTGAGTGTCGGAAATGGTAAAAAGAGGTACCAAGCCGCTTGCCGTTATCAAGTATGTTGATTTGGTTCCAGATATTAGTGACTCCGTTCGAGTCAGGCGTACCCGTAAGACCGTAGCGGTATCGGAAATAACCCTTGATTTTGTTGATCGATTTGGATCTTTGACTAGTATGGTGTTTGAAGGAGGAGATCTCATCTATGACCAACGTTTCGAACTGATCAAAAAACTCTGGTTTTTGTTTTGCGAGCCAATTGACCCCGTCTGTGTTGATGATATAAACATCTGCATCCACGTCAAACGCTTTCTCACGATTTGTGGCAGTAGCAATTGAAACTCGTATCCACGGGGCGAACTTACGGAAATCCTGTTCCCACGCGGACCGGAGAAGTGATCTTGGCGCAACCACGAGTGCTTTACCTCCACCATCGCGTCGCCTCTTAGCATACACTTCAATTTGTGTTCGTGTCTTACCTGTGCCGGGGTCTGATGCGTCAAGTGCATACTCCAGTTTTTCGAGTGCGTTTATAGATTTTTTTTGGTGTTCGAATAGCGGTAGCTTCTGCATTTTCTTGTATTTCTCGGCCTATTGTGTAGCCGATAAGGTATTGGAGTAAGTACTCTGGGGTTTTGCCGTTGAGGCGGTGCTGGACAGCGAGAGCTACTAATTCATCGACAGATAATTTGTTGAGGTTTTTTAGGTCCCCAATTACTATAGCTTCCATCTGTATCCCAGCTTGGTTATTTTGTCAAAAAGCATTTGCTTTGCGTAAGTTTCTTGCCTTGTGCCTTTAAGATTTTTGCTTCGGCCCATGAAGCCGTATGGTGTTACGACTTCAATTTCCTTATAAAAATTAAAGGGCTTTTGCCCGATTTTGGCGTGGGTAAGGGTTCCTGTTGCTACTACACGCTGGTTGTTATCTAAATAAACATATACACCACGTAATTCAGCAACACGGCGTACTTTTAATCGTCGACCCATCTGAGAAGTTTCCTGAGGTACTTTACGTTGTAGTTCACGTCATCTTGCGCATTTTTGGCAAGTGTTTGACGAAATGTTTGTATTTCTGCATCTGTTAGCTTCGCCAAGTATTCTTTGAATTGCTGTTTCTCAGTGGCCACGGAGTTTCTCCGTTATTAGTAATGCTGTGTATGTTTCATTCAAACTCCTTTGTCGCAATGCCCAGAGCCTCCCAGCGCCACTGGCTTATACGGACACCACCGGCAACTGTAGTAGTTAGGGTTTGCTTGCCATTCGTCATTCTCTGTAAGTGCCAAACCCCGCTTGGTAAACGGCGTATAAAATCGTATACCTTGTGGCTTGGGGTAACTAACTTGAGAGATTTCGTCTTGGTCTGTGTACCAGAATTCGACGTCGATAGTTTCCAACTCGGGGTAGCGCATGAAAGCACCGAGTTGGTAGAGTTGTCCTTGTTCTGCGTGCTTGATTTCGTTGCCATGCTTGCGGCCGGTTTTGTAGTCAATGACGACCCCGTGTGTAGGTGTGAGGTGAACGAAGGCATCTAGCTTCATCCGGAGCCAGGCGTCTGAGCTGTTCCAGGCAGTCGGAACCCAGTCTTTTGTAAATGCCCAATCGCCTTCAAGAGAGACCTTTCCAGCTGCATATTTGGTTCTAAGCTCGGCCAACTCAGACTGAAAAGCCGATAACTCTGGGAGTAGTTCAACGCCACCTTTAACGTAGAGTTCTGCTGCTTCGTGGATGCGAGTGCCTCGGTCATTAGCGTGCTCCGTCTTACCGGCCGGTAGTGGCCGTGGTGGTTCAGGGATACGATCGATGTAGGAGAGTTTGGCGCGGAGTTTACATTGTTCGAATGTGCTTAGGCGCGAAAAGCTCCATGTCTTAATTTTTTCTTCCATAAGGAAGATTTTATCACATATGCTACTGTAATTTCCTATATGTTACGTATTCTTCGTCAAGCGTTGTACATGTTCGGCTTAGGGCGCTACAGAGATCGGGGCTTGTGGCTGCTACGCAACCGAAACACCATCCGCGTTTTTGGGGTGTTGCGCTATGTAGAATACTCCGTCTATTTTCCGTACGTAGCTCTGGTGTAGCTTGATTTTCATTTGATCTTTACGAACTTTACGTTTTTGTTGTCTGATCGTTTGTAATCTTCGCATGGCGTTGGTGTGTGCAAACAAAGGTCGGAGTATCGGCTATAGAACGTACACCCTTTGCATCCGTGATCATTAGTTATATTACGGAAAATTGCTATTTTTCCTTTGTAGATGTTTTCTTTGTGTACGTAGATTTTTATTTTACGCGGGTCCATTGTATGTCTCTTATGCTGCCACCTACAACGTTTTCACAAGGGTGAATCGATTTGCAACCTTGTGTTTGTAAAAAAGCACACCCACTACACCCGACGAATTCCCCATTACGGAATGGCGTTTTGGCGATGTATGTGTGCTTAGTCCCCTTCGTCACCAGATCCCGATGAAGTTTTACCGACAATCGCTTCGTAGATCCAGTGATCGGGTTTGTATTCTTGTTCACGGATTAGCCATGTTCCTTTGGGTGATGCGAAAATTTTTTGGAGTGCTTGCGCTTTAGTGTCAAATTCTTCAGTACGAAATTCGCTCCGAAAGCGTGTATCAAAGCGTTCTTTTGCGAACCGTACCCGGCCACAAGTAAGTTCCTGGTAGTAAGGTAGTAGTCGCCAGAACTCTTCGCTTGTTATTATGTATTTCACAGTTTGTGGAGTGATTTTAGATGAAACTTCGGTGATACTATGTTGTGGTTTGTTTCGAAGTGTTCTTTTGACAACCGTATTGCTTCATCGTATGCATCTTTTGGTTTAGGTAACCATGACTTAATTGCAAAACGACCGTGCACACGAAGGGTTCCTATCGAAGTGATGCAAGAACCAGTAAAAAAGTAATATCGTTCGATCATTTTCTTTTTCATTCTTTAATAAGCGTCCAAGCGCACCCAATGGATGCTACGCACCCCGAAATGTATTTACCGGGGCAGCTGAATGCGCAGTTTTCGCAACCTTGTCTACTGCGAGTTCGTACAAATTCTGCGCCGCTAAACTGCATTTGATCATAGTGTTGTATCTTAATCGTCAGTTTCTTCTTCGGCGAGTTCATCTTCGATATCCGTGATGACGTAATCAGGGAACTTGTATCCGAGTGCTTTGAGTTCATGTAGCTTTGCGATGGCCATTTCACCAGATAGCGTGAAAGACTCCCCAGCATATTTAAGCGTGATGTTTTCGCGCTCGCAGTTTATGAGCCAATTTATCTGAGCGTCGTATTGACTTATCCACTCTTTGCAGCGGACCATATCTTTTGGATCGCCAGCATCCATGTAGTCCGATGTAATTTTCGGAACATTGCCTACTACACGGTTACCAGCTACGTGTATAGTGTATTGGTCGTTACCGCTGTTATACATGTAGAGGTCGCAGCTAAAATCGTCGGTAGACCATCGGCAAAGGCTCATTTAGTTCGTCTCCATAACGAAGTGCTCACCCCATGGCGGCACTACGTCGCGGTTGTTGATGGCCCACATGGCTGGGTACTCTGGCTCTTCGGGGAAGGCCCCGTAGCCGTCAGTGAGGTAGACGAAGCACTTTGGGACAATTTGGTTTTCTTCGAGCCATTCAAACGGGGGGTGGAAATCCGTTCCGCCGCCACCGTGAAGCTTGAAGAAGATGTCATCTTCAGGGACGAACGTATCGACGTGGTTAATCTGTGCGTCACAATAGATGACGTAAAGTTTGCTTGGTCGTACATCTTTAACAATAGCCTGTACTTCGCTTGCAAACTCATCAAGCTCTTTTTGTCCAATTGATCCACTTGTATCGATGGCCACCGCGATCTCTCCAGCGCCTTCAGAAGTACGGCTCGGGAGATAGAGACCTTGAGCAAGGAAGCGTCGGTTACCACGTTGCCATGAGAAGTCATCTTGTGCCTTTTCGGTCATAAAGCGACGCAGAATAGAACGCCAGTCGATGACGGGCTCCATTAGCTCACCGAGCATGCGTTCAATGGCGCCAGGTAGTTTGCCAGCCTGCTTGGCAACGTGGGCGGCCTGAGCGACCATCTGTTTCATGTCATTCTCCGCAGCACGTTGCTGAGCTTCTGTAGCACCTTTGTTGCCGCTATCGCCGCTGTCTTCCACACCTCCGTTGGCGTCGGAGTTATCGCCGTCGCCCCCTCCGCCGTTAGGTGGTGCTTTGCCGTTGTTGCCCTGTGGCTCGTCGGGTAGTAGTGTATAGATGTGCTCTGCAGGCATATCGGTATATGCCTTGTTGATGCTCATTTTCTCCGGGAGTGTGAAGCCAGCATCTGCGAGGATGTTGTGAGTAGCGAAATCGCAGGCTTTGTTCCATTTCTTTGCTTCGCGATGACCGCGACGCAGCGGATGAAGCATGGCAGCGTGCATTACTTGGGCAGCGATGAGGCCAGTAGCTTGGTCGTGTGAAAGGCCGTCGACAAACTCAGGGTTGTATTTGATCGTATGACCGTCGCATACACAGAATTCGGTTTTGCTATCTTCTTGCAGTGTCATATGAAGCGCAATGGAACCGAAAAACGGCTCCTTGATAAGCAAGGAAGTGCGAGCGCGTGTGAGTTTGAGTTCTGCTGAGTTCATTTAATGTGCTTTTGTAAGGTTAAGTTTGACTAAGGAAGCTTTAGCGGCGTCATCGAGTTTAAGCTCGGGGCGTTTTGTACGTGTTTGTTTAACGTGCGGTGTGTTGAGCTGTCGGATTGTGCCCTGATCAAGATATTCAATGACCGAAGGCCATAGTTCTTGAATTTTGTTTATGGTTGTTGCGTTTTTAAGTAACGTATCAATGGTATTGAGAAGATCACTACGTTCTTTGATTAAGTGAGCTTTCCAATTGACTAGTTCATAGACCTCGTCATAACCTTGCATACCTGGAAGTAGCTCGTTTGGTGGACGGCCGCCAGTAAAACCAATAGGTAATACGGTTTTCTTATGTTTTACTGTCCACGCATGTATGACTCCGTGTTCATCTTTTATTTGAACTAGCGAAAACTCTTGTGTTTGTAGCCAACGTGAACCTAGAACTTCGATAGCTTGTTTTTCTTCGTCACTTACTACTGCGTTGTAGATTGGGTCGATAACATCGATCGCAGCTATTGAATTATCTACTTTTGCGATTTTTGCTTGAAAAACGCTGTGAATTTTGTTGCGGATTTCATATCGATGTTGGTTTGTAATTCTTACGGTTGCCATTGTTTCTCCAACTGTACCCCAAAGTTATTTCGGGGTACGTAATTTATGCTACAGAACTACGTTCTGATTCTTGATTGTCCAGTTAACGTACGCTTTTGTAGCTGTGAGCTTTTCATCACGTACGATAGCGTCTTTAACTGTGAGGACTTGGAACTCAACTGGCATACGGGCGACGTATGTCATGATGGCTTCGAAGTTACGGTCTTTTGCCTTGGCTGCAAGGCCAGTAGCGAGAGCATACTTCGTGGCTGGTTCCGTCGGAATCGGTGTTTTTTCTGGATTCATGATCAGCGCGTCGAGGTCAGGCAGGTTGCGGTAGTGCTTCATGTAAGCCATAAGCTCACCGGCTGCTGCTTCTCCGACAGTGCCTGCGTACAGATCGAACTCGATGTCTTTGCTGGGGTTTGCGTCCATAAGGCGCGACAAGAACTGCCACGAACGTGGAGTAGCAAATGCTTGCTGGTCCTTGATGTTCTTAACGCGGTCTTTCTCTTTTTGCGAGTTACCGACAGCGTCAAACTGATTCAGCAGCGTTGGACGGAAGCGAATGAAGCCGAGTACTGCTACGTTGATGTTGCTTGTAAGAGCCCAAGCACACCAATCGTCATGGTTGACGTCATAGTCAATGTGCGTGAATCGGTTTTTGAGAGCGGTAGACATCGTGTTAACGATCGCCCGATCGGAAGCGCGATTACCAGCAGCCACGATTGCCCATCCGTCTGGTACTTTGTAATCTCCAAGTTTGCGATCGAGGACAAGTTGATACGCAGCAGCCTGGGTGGCTTGTGCGGCTGAGTTGAACTCGTCGAGGAAGAGGATGCCTTTGCCTGACGTCGGGAGGAAGTTCGGCACGTTCCAGCGGGTGATGTGCTTGGTGGTGTCGACAGACGGAACGCCACGGAGGTCGACGGGGTCGAGCTGCGAGAGGCGAAGGTCGATGAGGTCATAACCGAGCTCCTTGGCTACTTGGCGAACGACGTCGGATTTACCGACGCCGGGTGAGCCGTGAAGGAACACCGGTTGTTTGTTTTCGACGCAGTGGCGTACGGCTTGGATTGCATAGGATGGGCGCATTGATTACTCCGATTGTTTTGGATTAGTGGATCGTTGGGGTTTTTGTAACTTCTTGTACCGCGTTGACAGCGGCTTCGAACTTTGTTTTTACGCGGTCAAATTCCGCTTCGGCTTCTTCCCAAGAGGCGAAACTGCGTCTGCGTTCGCTTCCTTCTTGGTTAGCAGCGCGTACTGAGACGTCCCATGGTTGTACAGGGTTGCCTTTTTTACTTGCCCCGACCCAGTTTGCGGTAATGCAGATTGGGCCTAGGTGTGTGTGTTTGTAGTATGGTGCTTTTTTCTGGATTCCTTCCGTTATTGTTTCGTCAGCTTTGATTTCGTCGGCGATCAAAGATAGCTGTGCGATGGTTTCTTCCATAGTGCATTTCTTGATTGTGCCGTCGGAAGCAACTAAGAAAAAATCTAGTTCGTCTTTGAAACGTTCAAGATAACCTTTTCGTGTGTAGCGCTTGTATATGTAATACACGGCTTCAACTACACCAGCACCGATTGCGAAAGCGATTGCACCCGGTATGGATACTTCGCCAAAAACTGCCCAGGCTGTGATGTAAGCGATGCAGCGAAGTGTGAATGTGATGTATGCCATATTGATGGCGAATACGCGGACTTTAGGTTGTTCCATATTTTTTTCTCCAGAGATTGATGTCGTTGATAAGTTTGTTGTAGTAACGTGGTGGGGTTTTGTTTTTGAGTTGTGCTGTTACAGCTTTTTTTATTGTTCGTTGTTCAAGCTCAAGCACTTGTTCTTTTGTAGCAGCTTCGAGCAATGGATGGATTGCTTGACGTGCTTTGATTATGTCGTTTATCTGTGAGTAAAAATACTTATCGCCGACGAATTGATTGCGTACGGTGTAAAGTTCTTCGTTTGTGAGCTTTGTAATGTCGCAGCTCCATGGTTCCATTACAACCCAGCGCAAATACCCATATTTATTGGTAACGCGCCACGTTACGTTTTGCTTTCCAGTGGGTGTTAGTGGAACTTTGTAGCTGAACAGGTCAGTTGAGTAAAGTTTTTCCATAATTTTTACACTTGGTTGTTGTACAACGCTCGAGGCCTTTTTCGTTGACCCAAAATACAAGCAGTCTTGTTCGTCTGTATTTGTAAAAAGAGACGCTTTCGTGCTTTTTTTTTAGGTTGAATTTTGACTTTGATTGTAAGGAATCGCATACCAAAAGCCTTCCTCAGCGGACGTTCGAAAAATATGTGTTCCGTAACGTACACGCCCGAAATTAACTTGGGCTTTTACTTTTATACTAAGCCTGCGTTGATTGCCGCGTTGGCTTGCGTTAGGAACTGTGGTGTTATCTTCCACTTCTGTTGTAGCTTGATCCCTCGGCATGTGCGGCCGCCTTTCCATACTGTTTCGAGTTCAGTCTTGTGGTGTTTGAGTAAGCTAGCGAACTTGTGTGGACTGACTGGCATGTCGCCTACGCACCAGTTCGTTATGGCGTGTAGCTCATCGCGCGATACCGTAGTGCTCTGTGATGAGAGTAAGTCTAGTACAACTGCACGATACGCGTCGTAGCGATATCCTGTTTCGAAGTCCATGGCTACGCGCTTGTTCTTATCAACTAACTGATCCCATAGGAACTCCATGTTCCCGAGACGTACTGCTTCGAGTACGCCGTCCAGAGCTGCTGTACTGATATTGATTATCTTCGCACGAGCCTCGTTAATTAGTGGCGTGCGTGCCAGTGCTCTATCTGCTGGGTAGTGCATAAGGAACGCGTAAAAGTCGTCAAGTTCTGCCGCGATGCCGTCTACTTCGGCCGGTGTGATGCTAAGCTTCTCTGTCTGGAATGTGCCCACATTGAAGCGACGATCCTCAGGTGGTACGTGTACTGCGCCGCCTTTGTTGGATATGAACACCATGTTCACGTAACTACGTGCGTCGAACGCGGGCTGGTACATACGACGTATAGATACGTATGGCTCAGTGATGAAGTTCTTGAGCTTGCTAGCTATCTTTGCGTGATAGAGGCTACGCCCTGTCTCCATTTCATCGATGAATACTAGGAGGTTGTTTTCCATGTACCCGTTGAAGTCGGATTCAAGCTCTTCCATCCGCTTCATGGTTGTATTCTCCATACCAAGTATGGGTGTCAAGATGGAATGAAAAAGTAAGCCCTTGCCGGTTCCCTCGGTACCGTGTAGTATCCATGCGGTTCCGCATTTATCTTTAAACTGCACAATGCAAGCGACCCAGTTAAGTAGTCTCTCGAGCGCCACCCCATCATTGCCGACTGCGTGTGCAATAACCTTATAGATTGTAGGTGGTAATAACGCAGAGTTAGGTCGTGGTGGTGTACGATTAGCCATATAGCGGCTGGGTCTGTACGTATTGATAGTTTGTTTCGCAGCGTCGACGACAACCGTACTTTGAGGGTCGAAGATGATGTTCCAGTCGGGTACGTAGGGTCCGAGTTCTTGCCCATGTTGCTCCATATAATGGCGTAACTGTGTTTCTGACTTCGCTTGCGCTAAGGTTAGTACGTTCGTACGCGCGTCGTAATTGCCGTTATAGTAAACGGAACTTTTAAAATCACGGAAAGCAAAGTACGTAACCCCAGATGTGGATACTGCGTGTGTAGTTGTCGTAGCCTGGATTTTTGCGTAGTACTCAGGGAGGAGATCTTGAGTTCTATAGGACGGTTCTCCTTTGAAGTTATGGATGAAATGAGGGTTGCTTTCCGTGTGGTAATAGGCCCATGAGTCGCCACCGTTGAGGTTAAGGTACACAAACCCTCGCTCATGCTTGGTTTCAGTAACGATAGCGGTATCTGGATTCGCAATGTACTCGGTGCCTGATTGGTACTTGTACGTTGTGGCACGTCGCTTTGGGAGCTTGGCTGCTTTGCGGAGTTCATTGATCTTATCATCCGCCAACTGACGGATAGTCTCCTTGGAGGCTATGGGGTACGGGAGCTTGAGAGTACGCTGGCCACGCTTCTGGAGTGAGATGCGTGGATTATTGCCCGCAGGTGGATATGGGTCGGCCACTGGGTGGACAAGCTCTGGAGGAGCTATATACAGTAGCTTGTCATTTTGGCACGTAGTAACATCGAGTGGCCAACGAAGAGCAGAGGCCGTCTTTGTAAGCTCAAGCTGCTGCGCAATCGTAGGGGTTGTGAGGTTCAGATGCATCAGCCAATTCTTCAACATAGCTGGGTGAGTAGGCTGATCGAGCAGCATAAAAATGTGGCAGCGGAAGCCAGCATTGTTTTCAATACCCATTGAACTTGACCACTGAAGAATGTAGTCTACGTCTGACGCAGCAATTGACCCAAGAAAAAGATCCACTGATTGGTAGTTAGAGATACCGTCAAGGTCGAGACAGATCCAACTGGTTTTCTTGTCTCCATCAGTAGCTCCTGCGCGCGATTCAGATAGTAGCGGGCGTCCCAGTTCCCCTTTAACAAGAGTCTCTCCATTAATTGCATGTGACTCAAGGGCAGCCACAAACTCTTCGATAGTTGAAACTCTTTCCTCGCTGGAGCTAACTTCGTAGACGTTTGGGTAACTGTGTTTGACAAGGTTTCCTTCGGCGTCATGCTCGTATTTTTTTCTAATCGGTTTGTCGGCTTTTAGGAAGTAAAGGTCCATAGTGTTGAACTATCCATAATCGGTGAATTTCGAGCGATGCGGTACAGCCACGTTTGTCTGGATTAAGCCAGTATTTTTTACCCTCTTGGGTTAAGCCCCCTGGAATTCGCTCCTCATTGTATGGTAGCTCGGAGACGTTGATCTTCAGTAATGCCGTAGTGTTCCAATAGGATAAGTGTTCTGCTTTTGAGCAGTTGAACATTTTAGACTTGTAATGGAGTTTAACTCGAAGCAAGCGTGATGTCATAGGTTTGCTTTTTAAGGTACGAGGCGTGTTGTGTCTAGGTTGGTTTTTTTAAAACAAGCTATTACAATGAGTTTCGAGCCTATACTCATGTGTCGAAAATTTTTAGTCCATGGTATTTTGTAGTCGTCCCTTATCTCTTTTGCATTGTACCGTTCGATGATTATGCGCTTGCCCGCAGGGATTTTAACTCTTAAGGTTCTCGGTTTCAAAGCCGGCTTTCTGAAAAAGAGCGATGATACATAGTTTTGTGGGGATAGTTACTATGTCGCTGCTATAGTACGACCGCCAAAAACGCTTATTATTTGCGATTTGTTCTTTGGTGTATGTTTGGATTATTTTGTGTACGCGTTGCGGCAGTTTAACCTTTAAACTTCGCATAGTATCTTTGTTTCACCCAGAGCTGGCGTATTTGTTCGTGAAGCGAATAACTCTGTCTGCCCCATTCTTTGAATTCTTCTGGTGATCCACGGCCATGGTATCGAAAATCATCGCTCATCTGTGCCATAATAAACTCAGGAACTTGTATTTTTAGTTTTCGGGCCATAGGTTTGATATAACCAGAGTTGACGAAGTTGTTCAGCTTTTGTGTACCATTGTGCTGGTTCTGACCACCACTGTAGTAGCTCTTGGCTTATTTTTGAGCCGTCGCGGTAGCTTTTGGTTATTTTAGACATAACATCTTCAGGTACTCGAACCTTAAGGCGCCGGTGGGAACTTAGCTGGGTCGATTTCGCCACTACGAATTTTTCGCTCGCGGTTGATGTCACGGCGTGCTCCGTCGATTTTGGGGTCTGGTTTTTCGTTCTTCAGTGCTGCTGTGACACAAGCTGCGTCGCATTTTTCTGCTTCGAACTGCAACTCAGCGTCGCTTTTGTCTTTGAATGGACGATAGAAGAATGGGTCGTTGTCGAGACCTTCCTCGATTGCGGGTCCGACGACTTCGTCGTAGCGCATGTGAAGTGCTTGTTCCAAGGTCAGATCGACCTCGGCAATTTCGTCATTAGTTTCTACAGGTGTTGCTTTTTGTTTCGTTGCCATTTGAGTTACTCCGTTGTGAATGTTGATTGCGTTGTAGATAAAACACCAACGTGTGCCATTTAAGGTCCAGTTTGGGTATTCTTTGTGAAAAAGCTTTGAGTGTCGAAAAAGAACTTCTCGGTGCGGTTCGTTTTTTAGTTCGGCCCAAAAATACCAGTTACCTGTTACCCATTCCTTAGGTTTATGGATCTGGATTTTTGTTGAGCGCATGGTAGTGAACAAGTTTACTGAATATGTCGTACGGCGCCCATTCGTTTGGGTTAAGAAAGCCGCGTTTTTTATATTCACCATATGGAATATCGATGTATTCTAGAAGATCTTTAATACGAATAGCCCCACAAAAATTTATAAGTTCTGGTGTTATTTGCACTTTAACGTGTAGTAACGCGGGCTTTTTCTTGTGTTTGTGTAGTGGTATAGCAGACATTGAACACCTGAATTGTATGGGGTTACTCGGTTAATCTGGTGTTCTTTTTCTTTATTTGAGTGTTTGTCTAGGGCTTGAAACCACTTTTTCCAGGTTATGAAGAGCCAACCTTTTCCTATATGTAGTGTGCGGTTTTCGCGAATTTGGGGTTCTCTAAGTTTGATTTTTAGGTACTTTGGCACGACGGGTGATCTCTTTGTTGAGGCCAATAAGTTGGTTTTTGAAGGATTCGAGGGGTTCGTTTCCTTCAGAAACCAGCTTTAAGCGTACGCAAATTTGAGCGTAAATACTTTGAAGTTGAGTAAGTTCGTTGTCTGTGAGCTTGGAAAAAGTGCGCATATAAGGGTAAACCCTAATAAAGAGTTAAAGGAAATCGTTAAAGGGGCCTTGTTTTTGGGCTTAAAAATATGCCTACACACAACAGGTAAGTACTTACTATCTTTATGACAATGGCATGCAATGTAGGGTAAACCCTAAGGGCATATGCCAAAAACTTTTAAAGTCTGAAAACAGAGTTAAAGGCCGGAGCCCCATATGCAGTAAGGGTTTGCTCATTTTCCTTTAAACCTTTAACTTTCTAAAAAAAGTTAGTTAGTTAGTTAGTTAGTTAGTTAGTAGATATATATATAGAGGTTTACCTACTTTTTTGAAAGGAGTTAAAGGTTTTTCGAATTGGCCACTTCACATTAGATAGAAACCCCCGTGCGCTTGGGCAACCGAACCAAAGCTCCCCAAATCCACTGCTGTTCGTTTTGATGCGAAGGGTTTTCATTTCTTTTGTGTGTTGATGGGTTATGTACTAAGTACCAATTACTAAAATTGTAATGTTTCCTTAGTTTCCGTCTACCTGCGCTGCTTAGTTGTATACGTAGATAGCGATTCGTGGGCTTCTTTGGGGGCGCCATGCGCTTTTGTCTAGGTAGGTAATGGGGTAGTAGCCAAAGGCTATTTTTTGATGCCCAGAGCCTGTTTTCTTTACGAAGCTTCCGGACGTGTAGAGCTTGGGCGATTAGAGCTTTCCGTTCGCTTGTAGCTGAAGGACGGTGTTTGCGCAGTGTGCGCAATGCAAGTAGATTGCATTTGATCTGGAAGCTGAGTTTATTTCGAGCCCCAATATCATATTTTTCGATGTCTGTCCACATCATGTCAGGATCTTCCGGTAACTCCTGGCATAGTTTGGCGATAAAATATTCGCGAGCTTCAGCAGCATTAGGTTGGTTCGAAAAAAGCGCTGCGTTAATGTACACTTGTGCTTCTGGGTTTTTGTAGTACTCCCAACATTTATCAAATGTTAGACGTACATTAATTGGTGTGCTCATGATTTCATCATTTTTGCGATGACGGCATTTGCTTCGTTGGTTGCTTTGCGTTCTTTGTTTGCTCGGAACGTTAATGCTTCGTTGACGTACTTCATGAGTTCAGTATAGAACTCTTTATCAACTGTTTCGAGGTTTGTTAAGGCGTTAAGGATTTCAGATACATCGTTGTCAGATATGTCGCTTTGAATAGCTCTGGTGAGCTGTTCAGCAGTGATGGATAGAAGGTGCAATTTAAATGGAGCTAGCACGATTATTCCTTAATGGATTCAGCGTCTGTTTTGTGTTCTTCAGCGCGCGAGATCATTTTCATAAGAACGCGGTCTGTAACAAACATGATTGTGTGTGTGTCGTTATGTAATGGGTATTTGATTTCCCCGTTGATTGGGTCAATGAATTTGTCACCGATGCGGAGTTCACCATGTGTTTTTGTTAAGACGGTTGTTAGTATTGTGTTCATGACTACTTTCCTTTATTAAGTGCATCGAATGCAAATATTTTGTAATGGGGCCATTCGTTTGATGCACCGATGTCTGATAGTAATTCCTCGGCGCTTGCATCATATTTAGGGTCGCGTTCAAAGCGCCACTTTTTAGCCCTTTGAAATTTGGATTTATTACGTATCTCCAATGGCGTTGTTATTACAATATGTAGTAATCTTGTGCCCATGATTACTTTCCTTTATTAAGTACATCGAATGCAAATAATGTATGGTAAGGCCGTGTTGAAGTGTTAGCGCCTATGGCTGTGAGTACTGCTTTTACACTAGTTTTGTGAATACGCATCCATTCGGCAGCATGTTTGTAGTCAGAACTTTGTGCTTTTGGTAATACAACATGTAGTAATCTTATGCCCACGACTACTCTCCTGCAATGCAGCGTTGTTTGTAACGTTCCAGTTGAGTTGGCCGTTGTTTTTCTATGGCATTAAAAAATTCTTGTCGCAGCTCAGGTTGCTTTTTTAGAGCAGCGAAAATATGAGGTCCTATAATTTCATCGTCCATTAGATAGACCGTTTGTGGTATCGACAACAAAATTGTGCCCATGTTTTTCCTGGCTCTAAAAAAAGCCTAGCCCCTTATACGAAGGGGCTAGGTAAGCTCACTGATTACTGTAAAAGTTATACGGGCTTGGGCAAGCTACGCAGTTGGGATTTGAAGTCTTCGATCGAAGCGACACGACGTCCGCCTTCCATTGCTGCTGCAATATCATCGGAGATGTCATTTTCGAACTGCTTAATCATCGGTATAACTTTATTGATTTCAGCGAGGATGATTGGCCGTGCACCAAGACCTTCAGTGGTGTTACGACGCATAGCGTTCTTAAGTACGCTGTTATAGCCTTCGAGCAAACCACTGAGCATCTTGAGGCTGAGTTGATGTTGTTGCAGTGGCGCGAGGTTTGTGACTGCGTCTTCACCATCGACGTCTTCACTGGTGTTTTTCCAATCACCGAAGCCATCAAACATACTGATGATGGATGGCGAATCGCGAAGCAATGCTTCACGTTCTTCGGTCATCAGTTGGACTTTCATTTTCTTGATGTCGTCGAGTGTGCAACCAGCTGCATCAGCCCACGCTTTAAGGGTGTGGTCCGACGGCAATGCAGTGCGTTCGATCATGAACTTCAGCATACCAGCGGGGGTAAGCGGTTCTTCGTAGACGCTGGTAGCCAGAGTACGACATTCGTTATTAGCCCAGCAGAACACAGCGTGCATTTTTTCAGCACGTTGGTAGGGCGTATCGCCGACGGTGTAGCCGAGTTCGTCAGTGAATTTGTCAGCAGCTTCTTGTCCGCGTACGAATTCATCGGTTTCGGAGCGTTGGTCGAGGCTAGCGCGATCAAGTTCGTTGACGAGTTTGTTGGTGCCGTACGCAGTGTGTGCTTCACTTTCAGAACGTTCTTTGCGTTGTTCGTCACGGAGATGCTGACGAATTGCGCCGAAGATTGCAGCGATAGAGCTGTTGGCGATTTTGCGGAGAGCTGGAAGACGAGCTTCATCAGCCATGTTGTTAACGAGGTTTGCGATATTGAGTTGGTTCACTTTGATTTCCTTTGTTGATCCAGAAGTATTGTATTGACGTCTTCTTGGGTAATATCACCCGAGGCGAGTCGCTCCTCTAGCTCCAAAAGAAAGTTTTCTGGAGATTCGTGGCAACCCTCGTTATCGAGGATTGCTATGAGTATGTTATGCGTGACGTTGATTGTGATCATGCACGTGGTTGTGTGGTGAGTTGAAACTCATTGCTGAGCCACTTGACGAATACCGGGTGTTGCTCGAAATCTTTGCAATGCCCTTTGCGGATGATTACTTCGACTGGTGCCCAATCTTCCCCATCCAATGGAATACATGATTGGATTTGATTGCATGGAAATCCAATGCAATTTTCGAGCGTAAGTTTCGCAAGATTACAGAGTGCAATACGTGCGAACTTTTGTTTTGGCGGCTTAGGTGCAATACGAAGTTTGATATTGTTTTGTATGCATACGTATAGGTCGTCTTCGATCATACAAGGTAACCATTTACCTGATGAGTTTTGCCATTCGATTTTACTGCCGGCTGCGTATGCGCAGATGATGGGTGCGAGGAGTTTTGCTTGAGCGCGGTTCATTGTGATTCCTTGAAATTAAGTTGAAACTCATTGCTGAGTATTTTTGAGGATAAGTTTTGCAAACTTTTATTTAGGTTGTTTGGGTGCAACGCGATAACACCAACCATTTCTTAGAGCTTCGCTGCTGATGTCTTCACCAGATTTCATATCCCGCCATACGGGACAGATTTCATGGTGTTTGATTTGGATAGTGTCCCCGGCTGCGAATGCGTAGATGATAGGTGCGAGAAGTTTTGCTTGACCTCGGTTCATTGCGGCCCCTTAAAAGTAAGTTGGATGATGCCAGGGTGGTACTTTTTCTTGGAAATGTACCCAAAGAGCCAGCGTCCTGCTGTTGTGAAGCCGGAGCACATAAGTCCAGCTACAGCAGCAGCCATGACACCTGAGAATGTACCGTAATGCATCATGAATGCAATTACGGTAACACCAACGTCAAGCCACAGGTGATTACCAAGTAGCTTGAGTGCGGTTATACGTGGTAGCTTGATGAATAGAAACAGCAAGCCGAAGAAGATGATGACACCAGATTCGATGATCATTGGATTGTCGGACGACCTTTTGTCAGGTCGTGCGTTGCTGCAATGATTTGATCAATGGTCATCGGTACATCTTCTTGTGTCCATTCACCACGGATGATGACTCGATATCCGCCTTTACCTTGGCGGATCGTCATCGGTACACCGGGATATGCACGTTCGAACGCGGCTGTGTAGTTGTCGAGGAACGTGGTGG
>OFRE01000009.1_pt1 | contig 47995 bp, 66 predicted proteins | sample 1543061 | NCBI WGS metagenome assembly OFRE01 (sample SAMN07774218, study PRJEB24372) | wastewater metagenome | isolation source: Exp Tend NO 50WW | collected 2016-02
GGCCCAGCGTGAGGCCCAGCGTGAGGTGACCCATGCAGCCCGTTGACACCGTCCTGACGCCCAACAAATACCCCGGGTCTTGTCACTACTGCGGGCGCCGTGTGCAACGCGGAGTAGGGACCGTGTGGCAACGTGAGCCGCGCGTGTGGACCACTGCACACCTTGAGTGCGTGACGGCCGCCATTGCGGATGGGTGCGGGCCGGTTGCGTGCTCAAGCGCGGAGACGCGTGCCGCCATGGGCTTGGGTCCGGCGCGTGACACGCGTGGGCCGGGGGCGTTGTTGAAGGCGGCCCGTGAAGTGCTGAAGACGGTGCGGCTTGATAGTCCGGATGACGACGTGGAAGGTGCGGTTAACCAGTTGCGCGCACTGTTTGGTGCGCCGTCACAGGAGGTGAGTCATGTCCCGTTCTGAATCGCTGGCCCCCGTTGGCCCGAATGCAGCGGCAGGCGCCACGTATGAGGCGAACGCCAGATCACAGCAGCTTGCCAGGGCAAAGGCAGACCCGGCGTGGCAGGCGCTGCTGTGTGCCGCGCGCGCCATGATCAGAGACGCCACCGGACAAGACTCTGTGGCGTGGTCTGAGGAGTTGGCGGCGGCAATGCACGCAAACAACTATGAGACGTTGACCGTGGTCAAGAAAAAGAAACGCCATGGGGTGTCATTGCCTCCGACGCGTGGCGCCATTCGCTTGGGGAGCAGCACTGCCGGTTTTGTCGTCTGGGCCTATTGACGTCCCCACGTCCACCGGGTGGCCAGTGCCGCCCTGTGTGGTGGAGGCGTCATGCAGCTTGTTGACCACAGGAACGTCATCACAGCAGCCATCACGCTGGCGCGCGCGGCTGGCGGCGACGTGTGTATCTACGCGCTGCCGGAGTGGCACTATGCTCTTTGTGCGCCGGGTGACCCGCCACCGGCAGGCGCGCAAACCGGAACCCCGGGCCAGGTTTCTCCCCAGCTCGTCGCAATCGCCAAACCCGACGGCACGCTGAAAACGGAAGGCATCGGGCCATGACACACATCACCCAACGTGGAGACAAGGTGCGGAAGGCGGCCATGGAGTTTGTGGAGTGCCCGTCCATCATGCGTTACATGGCGCTGAAGCGGACCATGGACGTGCTGATGCAGGCGGAGGCGCACCTTACGTGCACGGATGGGACGTGCACGGTGGTGTCACCGTACACGGAGACGCCAAAGGTGCGCTCATGACCTCAACCCCCCGCATCCTCTATGACAACCGCTGCCCCAAGTGCGCTGGCCACGTGACGGTCCAGTCATTGGACGGCAACGTCGGGTTTGCTCACAGCACGCCGTTGTGCGGGTGGTTCTCGTCGGAACCGCTAGGTGGGGACATCCTGGTGGAGTTGCTCTACGCGGCCACCAGCGGGCTGGAGCCGGTGGTTGACCCGGCGGCGGTGGTGGCGGAGACGCTGGCGCGCATTGGGGTGCGGACATGAGACCACGCCAGCGTGGGTTCGGCTTTGAGACGCGCCCAGGAAGCGATGACTGGTGGACACCGCGCTGGCTGTTCTTGGCAATGGGGATTCGCTTTGATCTGGACCCGTGCGCGGGCGCAGCTACGGATGTTCCCGCCAGGGAGTTCTGTGACAGGAGCCTTGTCGCTGGCGGGCTTGACGTGGAGTGGTCCGGCCGCATTTGGCTCAATCCGCCGTATTCCAACATCGACGAATGGACGGAGAGGATGCTCCAAACAAGTCTGGAGCGCAGGGGCACAGGCATCACGCTGACGTACGTGCGCTCGGAGCGGCCATGGTGCCAGGACCTGTTGAAGATGGCGCATGACGTGCTCTTCCTTGGGACCAACCCGGATGATGGACGCAGCCGCGTGCACTTCATTCCTGGACCCAGCAACCCCAAGCGTGGGCAGCGCAGCGCGCCCGGCGGTCCGTCAATGATGTGCGCGTTTGGGGCGTCTGAGGGACTGGCCCTCCGGCGCATGGCGGCCGCCGGCCACGGGGTGTGTCGATGAAAGTCAGACCGGAGCTGTTGACCATCCTTCATGAGTGGCAGGCGCGGAACGGCATCACGCCCGGCACACCGTTGCCGCGTCCTGTGCCCTACGTGGGTTCGCGTTCGCGTCAGGTGGCGGGGTCAACACCCACCGTCAAGTTTGGCGCTGTCGTCACGGATGCATCAGGCGTGTGCCCCAAGTGTGGGGCGGAGCGGGGAACAAGATGACCGGAATCAAGGGCAGGGGCCGTGTGGTTGGATACATCCGCGTGAGCACCGATGAGCAGGTTGGCAAGGGCGGCGTGCTCTCTCAGAAGCGCCAGATCATTGACTGGTGCACGTCGCCGGACAACGACGTGCTGCTGGTGGACTGGTACCAGGACCTGGGTGTGAGCGGTGCCGCGCCGTTGGAGGAGCGGGCACAGCTGCTCCACGCGGTTGGCCGGGTGGCGCGTGATGACCTGGACGGGATTGTGTGCGCGGAGCCGGAGCGGTTCACGCGTGAGCCGACAGAGACGGCCATTGTGCTGTCCATGTTGGAGGCCACTGGGGCGCGTGTGTTCTACGCCAGCGGCGGGAACGGGACGGGTGAGGATGGGAAGTTGAGCCCCACCGACGTCCTGATCCGCGACCTGATGGGGATGCTGGGGCGCTACAACCGCGCGCTCATCACCGCGCGTGTGCGTGGAGCCAAGAAGCAGAACGTGGAAGAGAAGGGCCGCCTGTGGACGCGCGCGCCCTATGGGTACCGCCAGGTGCGTGATGAACGTGGACGCTTGGCCGGGCGTTTGGAAGAGGTGCAGATTGAGGCTGACGCGGTGCGTCTGGTGTTTGAGATGCGCGCCAAGAACCAAACCCTGCAGGCCATTGCGGACCAGCTCAACGCAATGAAGGCGCCGCTTCCTGGTCAGCGTGAAGGCCAGCACCACAAGCGGTGGGCGGCATCCGCGCCAACATGGAACGTGAGCAAGGTCCAGGCGCTGCTCCTGCGTGAGGAGTTCTACGCTGGCCGGAAGAACCAGATGGGCGGCGACGTGGTGGGCCACCCCGCGCTGGTGGCGCTGGCGGAGGACGCATGAGCTACACCACGGCACAAGAGGCCGCCTTTGAGGCGCTGCTCCGGAAGGTCCGCGGGCGTGACCCGTTTGACATCGTGAAGACGGTGCAGGCGCTGGCCGTGGATGGAGACTTCCGCCGGCTGGGGATCCCCCCCACGGTGCGCGCGCTGGCAGACCTGATGCGCAGCCCGCCGTGGGTGGCCTTCGTCAAGGACTACGAGGAGATCAGGCGCTCTCGTGCCGTGGCTGAGGCCATTGGCCTGGTGCCCAACCACCTGGCGCAGATCATGGCGGCGGAGATGCGGACGGAGATGCACAAGCGCCGCCGGATTCCGGCCGGGCCGGTGCTGGAGGCCGCCAACGCGCTCTTTGGTGATGGACCGTCGACACCGCCGGCCACCCACGTGATACCCGCGCCGCCGCCCACCATGGCGGACCTGACCGGGTCCACCTTCCGTGACACCTCTGTGCCAGACTTTCTCGATTCCGCCCCACCTCCACCGCGCGAACACCCCAGCGCGGACGGTGGGCCTGCCACCAACAGGGCCGTACCCGGCGGTGCAACAGCCGGTGATTCTCCTATCTCTGACGCCATCGCGGCGTTCTCCACGGGTGACGTCGATGAATGAGATGACACTGTCCCGCGCCATCCTTGCCGTTGGGCTGCTCCTGCTGGCGCTGGTCTGCGCGCTGCTCCGCTGATACCCTGGGTTGTTCCAACACCCCACCTCACCAGGAGAGTCAACCATGTTTCTTGCAGCAGGAGATACAATCCGGATTGTCACCGGTTCAGCCGTCACCACCGACGTCCTTGCGGTTTTGAAGGATGACGGCGGAAACCGGAAGCGCCAGGGCTACAACCTCACCACCGCCACCACCACGACGGTGGCCACCGGCGCCGGGGGCATTGCCCCCAACGGCATCAACGCCGTGGACTATCTGGCCGTCCGCAACAAACACGCCTCATCGTCCAACCTGGTGACCGTGAACCTGGTGACGACGGATACCTCTGGAGCAGCCATCACCGTGGAGCTGGGGAAGTACACCTTGCTGGCTGGTGAGACGCTGCGCTGGATGCCGGGCGTGGGCTTCTCCATCCTGGACGCCAACGGCGCCATCAAGGCGTCATCCAACGGAACCATTGTGACGCGCGCGGTGACCGCCACGTCAACCAACTCCGCGGCCGCCACGCCCACCGAGGTGACGGAGCTCCGCGTCACCGGAACCGGAACCGGAACGTTCCAGTTCCAGTACAACATCATCTACCAGTGCACGGCCACCACCACGGGCATCATGATGTCGGTGAACCACACCGGCACGGTGGGCAGTGCGGTCTACAACATGCAGTGGGTGGACACGTCCGCCACCGCCGCCACCGGCGCCCCCGACCAAGACGTGGTTGCGGCCACCGGCGGCGTGGTCAGCGCCATGGCATACCGCGGACTCAGCGCCACGCCCGCGGGCCCCACCGCGTCTGTGGACACTGCGGACAGCAACATGCTGATGATTGTGGAGGGCACGCTCACTGTCTCTGTGGACGGGAACCTTGCCTTCTGGTTCAACACGGAGTCAGGCACCCTGACCTCCAAGGTGATGGCGGGAAGCTCATTGATCCTCACCAAGGTGGCCTGAAAAAAAACAGGTGGAGCGGGGTTTGCGCCTTGATGTTTGAGGCGCGCCCCGCTTGCAGGGGTTGGAAGGGGGCACCCTGGGTGCCAACAACGCACCGCCACCGCACACAGGAGTACCATGGCCTCACCTTTTCTTAATTTGATGGCGAAGCGGAAACCCATGGAGGCCCCAATTGGTGCTCAAGAGGCGGGCCTGTTGCGTCCGGCCGCGTCTCCGGTCCCAGGACCACCTCTTCAGAGTTGGGCGCTCCCTCCGCTGTCGGAGCGTGACAAGCCCGTTGAGAGCGTTCCCAGCCCCATTGACTTGGCCATGGCGGCACCCATGGCGGTGAGCATTGGCAAGGGCATGGCAGGAACCATCAAGGGCTTGTGGCCTCTGCGGTCTCCGATTCCCAGGGTTGGATCTGATGCGCTACCTCCGCTGCCTATGCATGACACGCCAGGCAACCCCATCCCGGGGCCTGGGTTCGGGCCACACCCACCAGAAAACATGTTTAATGACGCCCGCCAGTTTGTTGGGAACCGTACACCGCTGCCTCCACTTGGTCCGGGGCGATCACCAGATGACATGATGAGCGTGCTCCCGTCGCTGCCTCCAATGCCGCCAGCTGGACCGATGCTCCCTCCCACCGGAATGGTGCGAGAGGGGTTGAGCCAGTTCCCAACCGTCAACGGGTCGCCGGATAGGCTTTCCCCAGAGTTCATGCGTTTGAGCAACACCACGGGGCTGAATGCGCTGAAGATGGGCGGTGATTCTGGACCTCCGCAGGCTCCGGTGGCTCTGCGAAACTACACGCCGACACGCATTGATACCGCTCCACCCAGCGTTGACCATCCGCGCGTCGGGTCAATGTTCAATTCGGTGGGTCCAACCGAATCCAATCCCGGTGGATTCCGTCCATCTTGGGAGCCGTATGTATCTGATGTGTCCGACGTGCGCGTGGCTCCCAGCGTGGGGCCAATGCTGAAGGCGGCCGGAACCAACCCAGGCAGGCTGCGGAGGCGGTGATGTTCACGTCGGATCTTGGTGACAGCGTGGAGCAGGTTCCAACGGCAGTGGGTGTGGTGGACGTCCTGTTCACCAAGACCTGCCCGGCGGGGTCCATCCTTGTGCGTGAGTGCTCGTTTGCAGTGGGGCACAGGTACGTGGTGACCAACCCTGGGCTGATGGACGTCAAGGACTGGCGCGCCATGGTGGCCAACGCGGTCAAGCCCCTGGGCCAGGTGAAGCCGTTTGTGGTGGCGGCATGAGCCTGCGTGACCACTGGGTATCCCAGTTCGACGCCAACGCCGTCCCCAAGGCAGGCCCCACTGCGTGCTTCCGCGCCTGCCGAACCATCTGCGCGTTGATGGGTCACGTGATGCCTGAAGGAACCACGCGCCGGTGGCAGCTGGCGGAAAAGGATGGGCCTGAACTGGAGACCGGTGTGCAGCCGCTGAGGTTCAACGGCCAGGAGACGGCGGAGGCCAGTGACCACATGGTGGCGGAGTGCCGCGCCGAGCGCCCCGTCATTGTGGGCATTGAATACCGCAGCGGTTCATTCAACCGTGACGGCATCACCGACCACTTTGTGGTGGTGGCGCGCTACGACGAGGAGACCCAGGAACTGTGCGGTCTCAACCCAGGCGCCGTGGTTCCGCCAGGACAGGACTTCAATGTGGCGTTCAAGTTTGATCCGGTTGGCATTCGGTGGCGGCGTTCATGGCCGGAGCACCTGAGGGACACCGTGATCTCCATGGTGGTCCCGCGCGCGGATGTGGCGGCGGGGCTGGTGGAGCGGCTGTGACGTTCTCCATTGGAAGGCCGCCACCCAAAGGGACGTGGGCGCGCTACAGGTGGGACCGGAAGATGGCTCGGTGGCGGCGCTTCGAGCGGAGAGCAATGCGTGAACTGTTCAGCATGTTGCCGCCGTTGGACTGCACCTACTACGACGCTGAAACCGGGAACACCATCACCTGCACTGAACCAATCCGACACGACGTTGAAACCGGGTGGCGCATGGAGCGGCCATGAACTGCCCGCAGTGCGGCGATGACCAGCCAACATCCAAGGTTGAGTTCACCATAGAGACGGGTCAGACCATCCGGCTGGACCTGTGCTGGGCGTGTGAGTTCCGCCTCAAGCAGCAGCGCGCGCTCAACTTTGCTCAGGACTGCAATGACCGACCGATGGAGGCGCAGGCACCAGAGGGATCAGATGACCACATGCGCGCGAAGGTGGAGCACATGCGGCTGTGGCGGAGCAACCGCGACCCGATGTCATCAAAGTGACGGTTTGATGTGCAACTCCTTGATGCGCAGGTGCCCGTCATCCAGGCGCACCTCCGCAATCACATCCACCACCGGGTCAAACGGGCCAGGCAGGTCAAACGTGACGCGCCCCTCAAACTTTGCCCCGGCGTGAATCTGCTCCACCATCTTTGCAGCCAAGCCAACAGCCAGCGGGCCAACGCTTCCCGCCCCTGCGCCAGCCACTGCTGCTCCAACGGCTCCTGCCCGTCCCGCGATCTCTGAAGCTGCTCTTGCGATTGCGCTCATGCTTCCTCCGTTGTGATTGCTGCGACGTAGAAATGACATGGTGAACAGGCATCCATCATTGTTGAGTTTGTTGTCCCGTCCGTCTGTCCTGCCCGATGACCTGTTCCTTGGCCACAGTCTCTGCGGCCTTCTCTGCTGTCCGCTTGGTGATGAAGCGGTTGGCAGACAGCATGATGGTGACAGTCACCACGACGTTGGCCGCCTTGCTCCACCCAGGCCCCAGGGTGTCAGCGAACTGGAGGATCTCCCCCTGGTAGGCCAGCACACCGGCCACCGCCACGCCTCCAAGGTGCAGCCAGAACTCCCCGGTCATCCATGAGCGCGGCGTTGACACCTCACGGAGCTTTTCATTCTCACGCTCCAGTGCCAGGCGCTCCTTGTTGCTCTGCTCCGTGAATACAGCAGGAGCCTCATCCCATGAGCCAATCCAATCCCCGCGCTTCCACAGGGTGGCGCCGTTCACCTCCACGGGAGTGAACCCGCGGGCCTGTAGCCACGTGGCAACATTTGCGGGCGGACTCCCCACCACGCTCAGGTCAATCTTTTCTGATGACATGCGCGGCCTCACCTTTCTGCGCACGCACCTCGCGGATCACGAAGCCTGAGAGAAGCACCACCCAAAGCAGGATGGCGCTGGCATACGACTGCGTCTTTTGTCTGCGGATGGTTGTCATGGGACTCCTTGGCGGTGTCTGTGCGGCGGTGGCGGCGAGGATGAGCGCGAGGGTCATGGCGCGTCTTGCGCGGCCTCAGGGACAACCATGGTGGCATTGGCGGCGGACCACGCAGCCTTCACCCAGTTTTTCTGTGCGCCCGTCGCGGCGTACGCTGGAACGCCGACCGTCTGACATGGGAGCCCTGATGCCCCTTCAAGCTGCGCCGGGTCTTCCGACGGGCAGACAATGATGGACACATCAAACGCCGTGACGGGGTTTCCCTGGCCTGGGTCCACCGGCTTGAAACAGATGGGTGGCGCATCCCGAAACGCGTTCTTCTTCAGATACGTGGAACGGGTGACCAACGCTGACGCGGTGGCGGTGGACAACATCAAGAGGACGACCAAAAGGCGCTTCATTGTGGATTCCCCCAAAAAGACACATCCGCGAATTGCGGAGGCGTTGTGCAATCTGTGGTGGATGAAACGGTGACCGCTGCGCCAGACGCGTAGACGCATCCAGTACCAGCACCATTGACCAGTGTGGTGTTGATGGTCGCTGCTGCGGTGGTGCAGGCAATGGTCCACGTACAGGTGTTGGTGCCGTCGGTCGCGGTGGCCACGTAGTTTCCCGCGCCAGTGCCCGCCGTTTTCAAACGCCCCTTGGCCTTGGTGAGCGTGAACGCCTGATCAAGCGTGACCTCCATCCAGATTCCGTCAGCAATCACGGGGAGCGTGGCGCCAGCCTTCCCAAGGTAGGCGTGCGTGAGCATTTGCGCGGTGCCGTGCTTCATCTTTCCATCACCGTAGACGCCCGCAAGTTGCACGCCAGTAGCGGCGGCATTGTCACGGACCTCCCACGCAATGGTCCCAGCAGCCACGTCGTCGGAGCGAATCGCCCCCAACAGCTTGCTGCCATACAGGTAAATCTTGTTCGCAATATCAGCGTCGGCAACAGACGCGTCTGAAAATCCCGCCCATCCGGCAAGTGTCGCGGTTGCGTCATAGAAGTTGATGGTGTCGCTAAGCGTGTTTGCGGAAGCCCGCATGTAAATCACGGTGTTGATTCCGCTCCCGCTCAACGGCGCAATGGAAACCTCGTCTTGGAGGCACACGCTGCCAGCACCGACGACATTGGATGCGCCGCACGTATTTGAAGACGGGTTGTTCAACCCACCCGTGGCGGTGATGTCGAAAATGTTGGTGGCGTTATTCAGAATGTCGAAGGCTGGCTTTGTGGACAGGCCCCCATTGAGGACACCTGAAGCGTTCCCGGTTCCAACCTGGATTTGGAGCGCGGCCTGAGTTCCTGTGTCCTGGCTGACAAGACCCTTCAGCACAAGGCCATATGAATCCCCAGCAAAAGAAGAAAAACCTTTGAGTGTAGGAACAAACCTTGAATCAGTACTGGTGGTATTCTCGACGGTAAAGAAACTAGATGCGTCATCGGAAAGTTTCCACCTATGGAGGGTTTCTGTCGTGCTGGACTGTGAAACCATGGTTTCGGTGAGAGCACCGTTCGCGCTCATTTCTAAAACTTCCGTCCCGGCGTTGTACCAGCCAAACAGAGGACGCGTGCTCACGGCGGACAGCGCGCCATTATATGCGGTGGTGAGCCCGCCTTGAAGCAGCATCAACGGCGTGGTCCCGGTATCCAACGCAGCCGTCGTGGCCGCACGCCATGCCGTTGCCGCTGCGTTGGACGTGTCTTGAAAAGCAGTGATGAACGGTTGCAGTTGGCTATTGGTTGATGACCCGTTGATGAATCCAATACCAGCCGTGGTGTCGTCGGAAACTGTAGCGGTAAACATGGTTTCCGCCGTTGACGCTTGCGACGTGACGGAACTGGTCAACAGTCCGCTAAACGTGCCCTTGACGCCAACAATGTCGCCCTCACAGTCCAGCGTGGCTTTGCCTGTACCAGCCACGCCCGCACCGACGAGGATCTCATCCGTGCCACACGCCGCAGGGTTGGCAATGATGGCACCGTTGGAAAAGGACGTGTTGGTAGGGTTGAGCGTGTCAGCGATCTGCCCTGTGACTGTTCCCCCGGTGAGCGATAGGAAATACGTGGCGATGGTGCCGTAGCTCACACCCGCAGGCCCCGGCAGCGGATTTGACGGAGGAGTCGCAGACAGAAGAACCGCAGGCAGAAGAACCGCTGACAGAAGAACCGACGCAATGAAGGCAGCGGCTGCTCTCATCGGATGTTCTCCACCACAATCTTCACCCCGCCATCATGCGCCAGGTTCTCCGCCGGACCGGCGTCATCCGCGGCGTCATAGAGGCACGTGAGGTTGCTTTGGATGTCCTGCGCGCACACCTGGTAGGCGGATGGAGATCCAACCGCGCCGGTGCGCTCAACTGAATACTCCCGCCAGTTTGAAGCGTTGGCAGGATAGCGGGTGAAGTAGACCTTGGTGGTGGTCTTGTTCTCAGCGTTGATGCACAGAGGCTGTTGCGGATTGCCAACGCCGCCGGTGAACTTCCCAAACTTGTTGGGGGCTGACGTGGTTCCTCCGTCGACAATATAGTTGGCGTGCGTCGACGGAAGACAGTAGGTGATGGAGTTGTTGGTCACCTTGAAAATGGCCGGGTCCGTCGGAGCCGCAGTCACAACCTCTGACGACAAAGCGACCACACACGTGGCCAAAAACATGACTGTGAAGATGGGACGTGGACGCAAGGGTGTACCCTCCTCAGGGTTTCTGATGAGCCCACCAGATGAGCTCAATGTTGGAAGATAGAAGGTCGGTGGCGCCGGCCACGGTGAGTGTGAACCCGGTGGTGGTGACGGAGGCGGCGGAGAATGTTCCGTTGCACGCCAGGGGGCCAGTCACCTTCATGTCGGGGATGTTGGCGTAGGCCACGTCAAAGGTGATGGCCAGCGTGCCGTTCCCGCTCGCGTCAAGCGCCACCGTGTCCATCTCGTAGTGGTAGGCCATGCGCCGGTAGCCGTAGCGGACGGTGGTCATGCGACCTCACCACGCTTGCCGTCATCGCCAACACCCAGCCGTAGGCGCTCCTGGGCAAGGTTGATTTCGTTGAGCAACAGCAGAAACTCTTGGGGAGAGTGAACGGTGACCACGTCGCCAATCAACGTGAAGGTCATGGGCGGAAGTTGGTGGCTCACTTCCACCCGCAACCGGCCAACCATTGTTTTCATAACCATAGGCTTCATCGCGCCCCCTGTTGAGACGGAGACTTACCACGTTTCTTCCGTTCCGCGTCAGCCTTGGGAACCGGCTGCGGGATCTTCCCAGCCGCCCGCATCAACTTGACCAGCCCGGTGGCCTGCGGGTCAGTGCGCCGCAGCCGAACGCCGGTGAGCATGTTTGGAACCGCGCGCGCCAGCGCACCGGCGCTGTCCTCCGGAAGACGCGCGGCGGCGGAACCGCCCAGCCCAAGACCGACGCGCGCGCCCAGGTCCGCTGGGCCAGCCACCACGGGCATGCCTGGTGTGTTCTTCGCGGCGAAGTAGAGCATGTCCTGCGTCGACAACATCCCGTCCTTCCACATCTGGTACATCTGTGAGTAGAGCGGCCCATCCCCCATGCGCAGCTGCTCGTTCTTGTCCGCGCCAGGGAGAAGAGGCCGGCCGGTTGAGGCATCCTTGCCGGTGGCAAACCCATACCCGCGGGTCCACGTTGGACCGAGAAACTGTCCCGCGCCGGGGCCCTGGCCGCCGCCCACCGTGTTGTAGAGGCCTTCCGCGATATCCACGACGTCCTGGTAGGGGTTCTCCAGCCTCACCGTGGTGGGCCGTCCGCTTTCTGTGACGCGCGGCCGCATCCCCAAGGTGTCCTGCCATTCCTTGGTGCGTGGATCCATGGCGCCACCGCGGCGTGACTGGTCCGCGCTCTCCATGATGCGCGCCATGTCCGCCATGCGGGAGAACCCGCGCGGATTGGTCTTTGCAATCTCAAAGGCACCCTGCATGCCCTGGCTCCAGAACTTGATGAACGGGATGACCGGCCGCAGCCTCTCCTGGGCGGCATTGGTATTGCCAAAGTCCACCATGATCCGGCGCATGTTGGCCCCAGCCACACGCGGGTCCACGCCGCGCTTCATCTGGGACAGCATGTTGAGCATCCGGATGCCTTCACCGGCCCGGTATCCCTCGTTGAGCTGGGCGCCGCCAACGCGGAACATGTCCCGGAAACCCTGGTCCGCCAGTTCCCCAGAGGCCAGGCCGGGTGCAGCCATGGCGTCAGCCGCGGCGTTGAACACCTTGCCAACCCGCGGCGCAGCGTTCTCCAACGCGCGCCCAGCACCGGGTGTGGTCATAGCCTCACGGCCAACGTCCTTGGCGAAGTTACGGTGCACGTCGCCATAGCGGTTGAGGATGTCCCGCAGCTCACCCAGCGTGCCCTGCCAGTTCCCAACGCTCACCACCTGCTTCTCGGCGGCGCTGCCAGGCATGGCGTTGGAGACGTCCGCCACCAACTTCCGCAGCTCCGGATCAAGACCAGCCGCGCCCTCCGACATTCCATGACGCATCAAGTCACCGGTATTGACGCGCATCTCAAAACCAGGGATCCCCGCGGTGATTCCGCGCTTCGCCTGGGCCAGCCCAAGGGCGGAATCCATGGCGTGCGCCCACGTCTTTGCGCGTTGACGCGCTGCGTTGGGTGACGCCATGTCCACCACCGCGTCGGCAAAGTGGCGGTCCACCACCATCCCGTCCATTTCAGGCAGCGGCGCCTGCACGTCAAACCTGGACCACGCACCGCGGCCCATGGGTGTGGAGGGGCCCTGCTCCAAGGCCTTGACGCCGGGCGCAGCAGACCTCGGCAGCCGCAGCGGGTCAGGTGGTGCTGGGCGGTAACGCAATACCTTGAGGTCATTGGCCTGCAGGTAGGCCTCCGTGGACTGCGTGGTGACGGCGTCTCCCGCGCGCGCGGCGCCCTGAGCGGTGCGTCCGGCATGCACGCCAACGTCACCACCCTCCTGCGCCACCTTCTGGGTCAGCGTGTCCCACGTCATGTAGCGGTGTGGCTCCGCCTTCATGAGTTCAGGCAGGCTGGCCACCACCTCTTTGGCAGCGGAGCGCTGGCTCACTCCGGCCGACTCCCCCAGTTTGCGCGCAGTGCGTCCGAAGGCCTCCGGCAGCGTCATCTCTTTGAACTGACGCGCGGTCTCCTCAATCTCTGACGGTGAGTAGCGTGACAACACGCCACCACCCACGCCCTTCATGCGGTTGACGGTGTTCTCCGCCACCTCGCTCAGGGGCCGCATCCCCTTGGCTTCGTAACTGCCCGCGGGCAGACGCCGGACGCCTGGCAGCGTGTGCGCGTCCGCAATGTCGGTGGCCTGCCACACGTCCTTGCCCTCTGCCTCCAGCGCGCGCGCGGCCGCGGTCTCCGTCATCATGGCGGCTCGGCTGGGGTTCTGCCCCCACAGCGGGTGCAGCGGGTTGTAGGGCACGCCCTTCTCCGCCAGACCGGTGACGTCATAGATCTGCCGGTGAAGCGGCTGCAGGGCGTCAAACAGGTCAGAGTGCAGCGCGTCAGCGCCACGGCGACCGGCCTCACTGCCCCACTGGTCAAGGATTTCCCTTGACAGCGCGGCCTGCGCCTTTGGGTCCGTCACGCCGTACTTCTCCATGATGGGGCGCATCACCTCCTGCGTGGCGTCACGCACCTTCTGCTCCAGGTACTGCGGTGCCGTGCGCCCCACCGTCTCCGCGGCCTCACCCACCATGCGGCCCGTTGGATCCTCAATGCCGAACCTGGTGGGGGCATGCTCGCCCAGCCCGCGCGCCACCGGAACCATTACCTTCTGACGCACCGCGTTGACTACCGGGTTGATGCCCTCCTCCTTGATGAGGTCAATGGCGTCACCGCCTGCCTTGGCTGCGCGCTGCCCGGTGGGCGTCTGAAGCGCCACGCTCCCGAGTTTCCGCAGGCCCATGGCTGCGCCGGTGGGCGTGGCCAGTTGTCCAATGGACCCACCAGTCCGGCCGCCGTACCGCCCATGCAGTGCCGCCACCTCATCCTGGGGCAGCGCGTCAACCGTGTCCGCGAAGTCTGAGGTGTCCTTGGCGGTGGCCAGCAGGTCGTTCTGGGCGTCACGGCTGTCCTGAGCCCATGCATCCAGGGTGGGCGTCTCCTTCACTCCGAACCCAAGACCCTCCACCGTCTTGCCTTTGAGTAGTTTGGCCGCCCCCTCCTTGAGCGCGGCCAGGCCACCGTGGACTCCGCTTAGTGCGCCGGCCCCGGCGGACAGCAGGCGGCTCTCCAGTTTGGCTCCGGCGTTCGGGTCAACGCCCAGCGCGCGCGCGGCACCGGCCCGTTTGGTCTCAAGGTTTTCTCCGACGTCACCTCCCAACTCCGGCAGCCCGTATCCGCTGCGCGGGTCCTCCGCCACGCCCGGGATCTGCAGCCCGCTGTGTCCGCGGTCACCCAGTGAGGAACTGCGCGCCACGCCGGTCATGTCTGCAATGGTGTTGGCCACGCCCTGCTGTAGGGGGTCGCTGGTGCCGGTGAGGTACCCCACCGCGCTGGCGCCGCGGATCTTGGCCGGGGCGTAGGAGGCCATCTCGTCGAGGGCATAACGGATCTTGCGGCTCTTGGGCTCAACAGCCACCACCTGCAGCCCCAGGCCATGGCCGGGCATGATAAGCTCCAACCCTTCCGCCTTGGCGCGCGCCTCCATCTCGCGGAAGTCGTCAATGACGGGGTAGCGCGTGGTTTCGCGGCCGCCCGCCGTCTTCAGACTGGAAGGCGGAGGCGCTTCAACGGCGGCGCTCTCGATGGCGTCGGAGACTGCCTCACTGGGCGCCTGGCGTCCCTGTGCCTCCATGGACTGGTTGGCCGCGCTCAATTTCCGGATGGTCTTGTAGGCACCGGCCGCCTTCTTGAGGCGCGCACCCTGCTCGCGGTTTTTCATCTGCTCCGGAGCGGTGGGTGCTGGTGGCTCCTGGTCATCAACGCGCGGAGACGTCTTTGCAAGCGTCCTCTCCGCCAATGTGGCGTCATCCAGGTCCTTCATGCCGGGGAAGTCACGGCGCAGTTTCTGGAGGACGACGGGCCGTTTGGTGTCATCCGCCAGCGCCTCGGAGATCCTAACGTTGATGTCGTCGGGCGTGTCGTCCTTGTACTTGTCAGGCCACAGGCGCTTGATTTTGTGACCAAGGGTGTCGTCTGCCACGGCACACCTCAGTAGCGGTCATCCGCGTCAGATGGGTTGGAGTCCTCATCCGGCGCGCCAAACAATTGGCTGTGCTGCTTGTTGATGAGGGCCTTGAGCGCCTTCTTCTCCGTCGGGTCAGCGTAGGCAGAGGCCTCGCGTGAGTTCAGGTCCTCCAGTTTGCGGATGTTGACGTTGTATTGCTGGAGCAGTGCTGCGCGCGCCTTGGCCGCCGGGTCTTGACCACCACCACCGCGGGGTGACAGTGGGCGACCTGCGCGCTTCTCCGCCGCGCCCGCCTGACGGCTCCGGTATTCCTTCTTGCTGGCCAGGTCATCCTCCATCAGTTTCAACCGGGCCGCCTTCTCCGGGTCATCATGCGCCATCTCCGCAAGGCGCAGCCGGAGCGTGCGGTCCTTCATGCTCTCACTGGCGTGTGCCGCGGCGCGCTGCTGCTCCATCTCCATCTGGGCGGCCAGACGCTTCTGCATCTCCGTCTGCTGGGCCCCCTGGGTGAGCGCCTGACGCAGGCCCTGGATGCCCTGCTGGATCACGTCCTGCTGCTGGGATTCCTCGCGGGCGTCATCCTGCTGGTGCTGTTCACGGTTGTACCGGCTCCCCTCAAGGAACCGGCCAATGCCCTGGGTCAGGAAGTCTGAAGGTGAGCGCGCCATCAGCGCCTCCGAGGGGGTTGCGGGCTCATTGTGCCCGGCTCGTACCACGGGTTGATAAACCCACCCTCGGCGTCACCGCCCGAAGGCTGGTGGTTGGTACCCTTGAGACCAGGCTGCCTGCGGCGCTGGGGAACCGCGGGGTGCCAGTGCCCAATGTCCCAGTTGTCTGTGGCGGGGTTTCCCGGCGGAGGAAGAGGCATGCCCATCCCTCCCATCATCCCGGCCTGCGGTCCACCGGTGACGTTGGCCACGCCGCCCGTCATGAAGGTGCGGTGCCGCGCGTCCATGTCATCCGGTACCGGCGGGCCCATCTCCATGCTGGGCGCACGGTTGAATGGACCACCAGACGGGTCATCCTCATCGGCATCTGCGCCCACGCGCGGCATCTGCTGGGAGCCTCCGCTGGTAGGGAACCCTGCCATCATCTGCCCGCGCATCACATTGTTGAGGCTGTGTGTGGGGCTCTCTCCTGCCCCAATGTCACCCAACCCGCCCATCATTCCCGCGGCACCGCCCCACGCCAGGCGCCCACCGAGCTTTGCCGCCATGGGCGCGGCATCAGCGGCCAGGCCGCGCAGTTGGTCCGTGTATTTCCCCTTGCCAAGGATGTCTTCCGCCAGGCCGCCGGCCATCTCACTGAGCTGCGGGGCAACCTTGTCAACGAACTGGTCCCCCAGTGCGGCAGCAGCTGGTGTGGCGGAGGCCATGGCGTTGCCGGCGAACCGCGGCGCCTGGGCCAGCGACCAAACGGGGTTGAGCGGTGACCGCAGGGCGCGGCCAGCCAGACCGTAGCGTGACATGAGGTCATCCTCCTGCGGGGTACTGCGGGGCGCCCATGATGTAGTTCCTGCGCGGCGGCTGAAGCCCGCGCCCGAATGACGCCAGGGCACGCAGCGGGCTTGTGGCCACGTTGTTGGCGCCATGCATCAGCCCAGCGGCCATCTCGCCCACCTGAGACAGGCCAGGGATGGGGTTGGCTCCACTGGGGCCGGGTGCCTTTGGCGCCGGCGCCGCGTTCGCCATCTGGGAGAGCGGTGACCCTCCATCAGGAGGCGGTGGAGACGGGGCCGGCGGAGCGGCGGCGCCACCCTGGCCGCCCTGTTGCCCACCCATCTGCGACATCAACATCATCAGCAGTTGCGGATTCACAGGTCACCTCATCCAGGGATCAGGCCGTCGGCCAGTTCAGGGATCATGCTCATCACCGCACCAAAAAGTTCCTTGTTGCTGGTGAATGAGTCCATCAGGTTCTGCATGTCAGCGTCGGAACCATGGGTCAGCGTGTTGGCAATCTGGCTCCGAATGTTGCTCAGTTGACCCAGGCGGTTGGCTTCCTGCCCGTAGAGCTGGCTCTGCAGCCCGCTCTCCAGGTCCTGGTTGGCGCGAATCCCGGAGTTGTAGACGCCTGTCTCCGCGCCAGTGCCGGTCTGACCACCGCGCGCGCGCCGGCTGTTGATCTCCATGAGCGCCTGCTGTTGGCCGCGGTCAATGGCGCGCTGCCCCTGCTCGCGGGCCCCCTGTTGGGAATAGAGGCCTGTCTGCCCCGCCTGGTTCCAGTCCGCCTCGCTCCCGGACAGCTCGTCCAGCGCACCGCGGTTGAGGTCATTGTAGGAACCCACGTATTTCTTGAGCCGGTCAATGTCGACGGAAGACATGAAGTCAGCCGGGCCGGAGAGGAACCCACCAATGCCGCCACCGGAGTTGGCCTGCGGGTTGGGATTGTTCCAGTTGCTGGCACCCACGCCCTGCTGTGCCTGCGCCTGCCCAAGCCCTCCCGCGCGCGGAGCCTGTCCCTGCTGCACCCCAAGACCAGATGTCCCAGCGCCGCCGGCGGACATGTTCTGTCCGAACACGCCGGGCTTGGGCGCCGGCATGAACCCGCTGGCGCCGCCCACCTGGCCACCGCCGTTGAAGTCCGTCACCGGAGCGCCGCCCCGCGAGAGACCCGGGTTGATGCGGGAGTCACCGCCCATGGCACCGCCAAAGATACTGCTGGCGCCCGGGAACGGGTCCCCATGTCCACCGCGGGTGCCGCCCATGCCGCCCATGTGGGCCGGGTCATTCCCGAACCCACCAAAGGCCGGCGGGTTGTTCTGGTTGTTGGACGTGGCACCACCAGCGCCTCCTCCACCACCACCGCCGCCAAACAGCATCTGCAGGATCCCCTCAAGCGTCTTCTGGAACTGGTTGCCCGCCGCGCCAGCTGCTGATTCAGCCGCGTTCTGCGTTGCGTCAACCGCTCCCTGCCACGGCTTGTCACCGGTGAAGGGGTTGAGGTCGTGGTTGGGGTCCTGGGAATTGTACGGGCCCGCCTGCAGCGCCTGCGGCTTCATGGCTGCCTGGTTCGCATCTGGTGGTTGCGCGGCTGGCGCCAAGGGTGCCGCCTGTTGCTGGCCGGGCATCGGTCCAAAAGGATTGGCCTGTGGGGTCTGTGTCGCCGCCGCAAACGGTGCCGATGATGCAACGGCTCGTCCGGCCTGTGCCTGCGGCATCTGTGGCCGCGCCCGGCCCTGCGGCTGCAGAGGCGCCGGTGGACGGAGGGCGGGGGCCTGCGGCCTCACTGGATTCCCGTAGGCGTCATGCCCCAGCGGGTTGGTCTCCTGGATGGGCTGGCTGTTGGGGCCTGGGTCCGGGATCTTCGTCTTCACCCCGGCCCCGGGCACCGGCGCAGGGGCGGCAGATGCCCCCACGCCAGTGCCGGAACGATTCACCGCACCCTGCGGTGCGGCCCTACCTGCGGCCACTGCCGGCGCCTTGCTCGGTGGCGCGGTCAACGCCGCCACGGAACCCAGGGGCCTCTTCTTCATCAGCGCGGCAATGGACACAGGTCACCTCACTCAGGCTGCTTCATCACGGAGAACATAGTTCACGTGCCAGGCGCCGCCAGGCAGCGTGTTGGAACCCTGGATGTCACAGTACGCCACCAGCGCGGTGGGCACCCCCAGCGTCCCATCAATGTCCAGTCCGGACGTGGCCATCACCGCCGGGGTGTACGTCCCCTTGAGCACGCTGGCCGCCACCGCGGTGATGCTGCACACCTGGGTGAGGCCGGTGAGGTTGCCCGCGGCCGCCGCCGCATTGGCCGCCGTCACGGTTCCCTTGTAGAGCCCCCACGTCCCCAGCGCGGTGGAGAAGGTGCCGGACACATGGCCGACACCAAACCCGGCGGAGCGGAGGGTGATCTTCTGCCAGATGGGGATGATGACGTAGCTCGCCGCCGCCCCCGCCAGCAGGATGTGAGAGATGGTGAGACGCTTGGCGTTGAAGCCATAGACGTCTTGGTTGCGAACTCCGCCGGTGTTGTCGGTCATGTGGGTGGTCCTTTCAGGAACTGGCAAGAAGCTGGGCTGTGAAATACAGCCGCAGGGTAACATCTCTGTATGAGGCTGCGCCAACTTTCGTGTACACCACGGTCCACGCGTCGTCAGTGGCGCTGGTGTCCTCTGCCACCGCGGCCCTTGTGGTGGTTCCGGCTGCGCCACCCAATGACACGGTGGCAATGGTGGCCGCGGCCTTCTTCACCAGCAACTGGGTACCTGCCACGTGCGCCGCCACCACGCCGATGTAGATGCAGTAACTGGAGAACTTCCACCCGGAATAGTTGGCAGCGTCCAATTGCGGCAGTTTGAATCCGTCAAGGATCTCACCCGTCACGCGTGTGGCCGTGGTCAGGTCTTCCACCCGCACGCAAATCTCAAACATGGCGCGCTGGTTGGAGAGACGGTCCACGTTGACGGAGCCAGCCTTGAGGAACGTTCCAGGGATGGAGTTGAGGAATGACTTGATCTTGGTGAAACGGTTGTTGACCCCCGTCTTGACGAGGTCTCCGTCGACCAATGGAGTGATGTCGAAACTGGGCATCAGGGAATCTCCAGTCCGCCAACCGTGATTCCACGGAAGACCGCAGGAACAACGCGCGTTGGAAAGGCAAAGCCAACGCCGGATCCCAAATAGTTGACTCCGGTCGCCGTGTCGTCGAGCGCGACCTTCTGCGGGAACCCGGTGACCTGGGTCACCAGACCACCAATGGTGGCGCTTCCACCCACGCCAATGGCAGACACATAGTGCAACACGCCTGCTCCTGCCGGTGCGCTCGTCACCACACCCACAACGTAATTCTCCGTGCGAAGCAGCACCGGGTTGTTGCCCGCCGGGTCCGCAATTGGCACCACCGGAGACACGCCGGACTGCGTCTTGAACGCGCTGGCCACCAACACCAACCAGCGTCCGTTGTCGATGAACGCCACCCGGTAGATGGCCACTCCTTGGACCTGGCCAATGTTGGATCCCTGAGCCGGGGTGACCTGGTAGACCGGGGTGTCGTCATCAACCAAAGGGATGCGGCGCAGGTAGACGGTGTCCGCCACCGCCGGAGAAGCGGCATTGGTGTTGAGCAGCTCATCTCCACGCAACGCGTTGAGTGCCGGGCCAGTGATTGCGTTGCGCGGGCCGTATTGCGCCAGGAGCGCGCCGAGCTGGCGCTGCGGATTGACGTCTGCCCGAAGCGGGCGCCGTGGTCCAGCCATCTCATCCACTCCACACGCAACCAGCAGCGTCAAAAGAATCCACTTCATCGCCCCCCCAGCCGACCCTGGGCGTTGGCCCTGATCTCAATGCTGGCCAGATCCAGCGCCAGTTCTTCTTCCTGCTCTATCCCAACCTGCACCACGCGGCAGCGGGACTCAAATGAACACTCCATGATGGGAGCGCGGTCTTCGCCTTTGAACGTGGAGGTGGCGTCAATGAGCGTGATGGCGTCAACCACGCGCACGTCTGCGCTCACATAGACGTCCTGGCTCTGCACGTCCGCCTTCTGCTCGTTCATGTCCGCCAAGACTTTGACGTTGAGCGTCACGTCACCGGTGTTCCCAAGCGCCACGTTCACCCAGCGCACTGTGGTGTCCTGGCTGGTTCCCACGTTCATGGGTGCGCTCAACAGCCGACGGTACACTGGCGGTCCGCAATCACTCTGTCCAACGTCATGCTCCCAGATGACTCCGTAGGGATCACCCACCAGCATCCGCGGAACCGGCTCACGCTCATCCATCACCACGCAGCACGCTGCAAACCCATAGTGCGTTGGAAGCTTCCGCCCCTGAGGCCACCAAGACGGGTCCTCTCCACTCTCGCCCTGGAACTGCACCGGGACACCGCACCCGTAGAATGCGATGTCATACTGGACTGACTCCTCATTGGAGCACATGAACAGGCGCAGTTGGTTGAGCGCCGCATGGTAGATCAGCGTGGACCGCGCGCGGTTGGCCAGCGTGGCACCACGAAAGATCTCATCAATTGCAACGGACATCTTCCCGACGTCACCGGAGCCGGACATCTGGTAGATCCCGTCCGCCCCCATGAAGAACACGGTGTCGCCCACCGCCGTGGCGCAGCGGCGGCCCAGCGCACCAACGCCGCCCAGCATCTTCTCCACCAGGAACCCGTCACTGGTTCCGTCGGAGATCATCCGGTAGCAGGCGCTCTGCGTGAAGATGGCGGCCCACGTCTTGGCGGGGCACGCACATGTGATGACTCCGTCACCGTTCTGGATGAACCGCTCAAACTCATTGGGCGCCACGTCAACAAAGACGTCCGGCGCGGTCCACACCACCTGGTTTCCGTCGCACATGACCAGGCGGCCATCAAACAGGAACGCCACGGAACCAGGAGGCAGCGCAGTGCGGAGACCCTGGTCCAGTGATGCGTAGGCGGTGGTGTCACCCGTCAGCGGAAGGACATCAATGACGCCGGTGGTCGGTGAGAACACAAACCAGTTGAACCCGAGAACGCGGCCAATGACCTTGTTAATGGCGGGGACGTACGTGCTCCACACCTCGGTGTTGGCGTCGAACTTCACCGACGCCGACGCGCTGGACAACGCCACGCCTTGGGAGAGTTCAGTCCCGTTGAGGTAGTAGTGAAGCTGCGTACCGTCCTCGGTGACCATCACCTTGAAGAGGTTGGGACCTCCCGTGCGCGTGTTGAACGGATTGATGTGGATGATGCGCCGCTCGGTGAGTTGGGCGTAGGCGTTTTTGATCTGCCCGGTGGAGTTGCGCCACGGAGCCACCGGCCACCCAGAGATGCGCCGCCAGTATTTGCTCTGCGTGGCCACCGTTTTCGCTGCCCAGTCACTGGGCTCCACGGCGGAGAAATAGGGCTTGATCCCAAGAGATGCGCCCGTCCCGAGTGCGCCGTCATCATCCAACACCAGCGGGAACGGGGTGTAGGAAAAGTCAGTGCCGCCGTCCCACTTCTCCGGCTGCCACAGGCGCGCCGGAGCCTCCACCACCCACGCCGTCCCGTTCCAGTATTCCACGGTGAGGAAGGACGGCCAGTTGACGGCATCCGCGTCATAGGTCAACGCGGTGACATCAACGTCCAACGCCAGAAGATTCCACGGCGCGCTGGCGCCAACCCACAACACAAAGTCATTGGTGCCGAGAGCCACTGCCCCCGTTGCCACTGCAGCAGGATCATCATTCACGGTGGCGCTGGTTCCGGTGTACGCCACCTCACCAGACGGAGCGATGACCTCCAGCGCCTCCGCCCCATCCCTGCCAACGGCGCTTGTGCCGTGGTGAAAGATGTTGAGCGCATCATACGCGTGTTCTGGCGTCCCGCCGTTGAGGCCGGACCAGACACCGCGGGAGAAGCGCATCGTTGGCAGGGGTTACCTCAGCGGCGGCTGCGGGGTGAGGGGTTCTGGTGCTGGGGACCGGAGGCCTCTGGGTCAGCCTTGACGGGCGGCTCAGGGGCGGGCCTGGGGGCCACCGCGGCGGCCATGACCTGGAGGTTGGGGGGCAGCGCAGGCGGCACCTCAACAGCCGGAACCACCACCGGAACGGATGGAGCAGCTGCGGGAGGCGTGAACACCCCCATCTCAGGCCCCTTCAGCAGGCGGATCTCAGCGCGGTAGGCCTCACACTGTTCCGCCAGTTCCTTGTTTCGTGAGCCCAGCACGCCCACCTGGTTGGTGAGTTCCACCACCCTGGCCTCCAGGCGCTGCACCTGGCGGAAGACCTCCGTGGGGCCCGCCTGGGCGTTCTTGATCCGTTCCGCGTGGGCCTTGTTGTCATCCTTCACCACGGAGGAGACACCAAACCAGCCCATGAAGCGCCAGCCCGGCTCCTTGTTGCCCTCGGGGGTGCGCGGGTGGGGGCCGCGGCGCAGCGGGTTGCGGTCATGAAGCCATCCGTAGTTGCGCTCCGGGATACGCAGCGCAATGGCTTCGTCATGCGGCACACCGTCAACGTCAGCCGCGCAGTTCACAAACACCGCCTCGCTGTCTGACTTGAACGCGCCGTGAACCACACCGTTCTTGTCCTCAAAGATTCCGCCCGGGGCAATGAAGACCTCCACGCCAGCCACATGCGCCTCCTGCTGTGGGAAGCGGTGGCGGTCAATCGGGATCTGCAACGGAGGAATGCCGACCGTTGCCACGTGCGCGGTGTTCTTCAGGACTTCAATTTCACTCATAGTAATCTCCCAGGTTGTCGTCGGAAATGACGGGGTTCTCTGCCTGCTGCTGTTCAAGGTCCATGATGAAGAGACTCTTCATCTGCGCCACCGTCTCTGTCAGCCCGGTCACGTCGTCGCCCACAAGGCGCTTCCGCAGGAGCAGGGCCTGCTGGACAATGAAGTCATGGTGTTCTTCCGCAATCCACTGCGGCTCATCATCAAGGTCAACCATCTCAGGAAACCGCTGCACGTGCTCTGCGAGAACCTGCATGTCCGTTGACGGACGCGGCCGCAGCCACAGGTTCACCCCGGTCACGCAGTAGCTCTCAGGGATCCCGTCCTGGGACTGGTTCACAAATGATTCCTGGCGCACCGCGCGCAGGATGCGGGCCTCACTGCTGGTCCCCGACGGCCGCGCCTTGAGAACCTTGATCTTGTTGTTGCGCAGTTGCTCCGGCAGCGGGATGAAATCTGTTGACGCAGGGTAGATGAAGGACACTTCCTCCATGTCCCGCTCTGGCATGGTGGAGCTCACTTCTTTCCACGCCATGCGCGCGCTCTGGTTGATGAAGGACTTGATGACCGCGTTGGTGGGCGAGCCGCTCTCATCCGTCGCGCTGGTGATGCGCAACGGCCAGCCCTCCTTGAACATCACAATCATCTGGCCAAAGTTCACAGCCCCAGCTCCTTCAAGAGTTCCTGCTTCTCCCGCGCGCGCTGTTCTGCAACGCGGCCCATGCGCGCCTGCATCTCATAGACGTGGTCCTTGTCGCTGTTGATGATTCCGCCGTTGGCAGAGAAGTAGGAGCGCAGCCGCTGGTTGATGAACTTGTCGCCAGCCACCGGGTCCATGGCTTTGGACTCACGGCGCCACTGGCGCAGGTACGCCTCACGGTGGGCCCACTTCTTCTTGTCCGTGCACAATGAACCCCACCGCTTCATATCGCTGAAGCGCAGGTCTTCAATGAGCCACTGGCCCAGGCCGAACGGCCGGCCAAAGTTGGTGATGCCGTTGACTTTGTAGACGCTGCACAGTTTCTCGCACGGGTAGCGGACCTCACCCATGAGCGCGTCCCACTTCTTCACTTCAAAGGTGGTCTTCACGTAGACCACCCAGCACCCGCGGTCGGGCTGCATCCGCCGCGGATGTTGGGTGTGGTCTCCCGGAAGCAACGCGTCCGGGTTCTCATCCATCTTCAACGTCATGTCGACGTCAAACACCTGCTCATTGGGGTTCCAGAAGCAAACCCACTCTGGCCCCAGTGCCGCCTGGAGGTCTTTGGTGAATCCTGCAGGAGCGGGGTGCAGCCAGTCCGCGTGCAGGTCCAACAGTTCCACCTCAACCTCTTCAGGCAACAGCGGGTCCATGGTCACTCCTCAGGCAGTCAACGGGTCGCCCGCGCAGTCATTGATGTACGCGGACTTGCGCGGGTGGAAGTTGATGATGCCCGTGTTGTACCACTTCCACGCCACGTAGAACGAATCCAGCCCATTCTCGTTGCGCAGGGTCAACCCGTCGTCATCCATGAAGCCGGGTTGCTTGTCCTGCAGGATCATCATGGTCTTGGTGTTGGCCAGGTAGATGCGGTGGTGCGGAGCCAACGGGTCCGCGTTGAGCATCATGCTGCCCTTGTTTCCCAGCGTGGTGATCTCAATGCCGGGGATGCCAACCTGGACATTCCCGCCGGAGCGGCCCGGGTCATTGATGCGCGTGGGGTTGCTGCTGGCCAGCGTGGCACCGGTGGTGGCCGTGAGGAACCCGGCAATCTTCCGGCGCACGGACGGCGTGGTGTAGATCAGGTTGGGGGCGTCACCGCCCACACTGTCCACCTCCACGCGCTCAAACGCCAGGTTGATGTCATCCAGGCTCACCGTCCTCAGTGAGCCGCTGTTGGTGACCAGGATGGACTGCAGCACGCGGTTGGACGTGCGCAGTTGGTCCCCGTAGTAGGGGATGGCGTACTGGCTGTCCGTGCTGTTGTTCACCGCGTCCATGATGCCCATGGGCTGGTTGATGAGCGTGCTGTAGTCCGACGCTGAGGACGTGATGGCGCTGGTGCTGCGGGACTTCAGCATGAACAGCTTGTCCGCAGCCGCCCACGTGTTGTCCACGCCTGCCGTGCCAAGCCCGCTGTCCTGACCAAACGTCAGCGTGGGGGTGGCACTGTCCTCACCCATGGCCGTGCACAGACGACCCTCATTGTACTGCCCGTCAGCCCAGACGCGCAGTGCGTTGGTGATGGGTGACCCGTTGGTGACCGAGAACACCTGGCCTTCACGGATGGTCCGGTTTCCGCCCCACGGAACGTTGAGGGTGCTGGGCTCCAGGGTGACGGTGTTGCCGCTCACTCCGCCGGTGGCAATCTGCCCGTAGGGGTTGATCTGTCCGCCCGCAAAACGGGTGGAGATCATCTCCTTCAGGTTTTCCACCGTGTCGTCCATGATCTGCTTGCCCAGCGGACCAAAGCCACCGCTGTCCGTCTGGGGCGCGTTGCGCACCGGGCCGGACATGTCCACCGTGGTCCGGAAGAACCGGCGGTAGAACAGCAGTTGCAGCGTCTTCAGTTTGGAACGCTGGTCCTGGTATTTGTTGGACCCGTCCATGCCCGGCATGATGTCCAACTCACCGCCGCCGGTGCCGTAGAAGTTGCCGCCGTACTTCAGCACAATCCGGTAATACTTCCCGCTCACGGGAACCGTTTTGAGCTTGAAGATGCGCATTGCCATCGTGCGAAGGTTGATTTCTTCGCGGAGAGTGGGATCCACTTCCTCATTCAGCATGCGCTGGAGGTCGGAGCCGGAAAGAACTTGTTGTGCCATGGGTATCTCCTCCGGCTAGGGCCGGTGCTTTGTTTCAGTGATTGAGGATGGTCTTGTCCCCGTGTGTTTCTGGAAAAAACCTTCCGCGGTTGGCTGCGTGAATCTCTCTCTGTGTCGTGGGACGGCCGGTGGCCGGAGCGGACGCCGGTTGGGACCGCATGGGCTGGGCGCCGTTGAGCTTCTGTGTGCGCTGCTGCTGCTGCGTGCGCTGCTGGGCCACCTGGCTCTGGCGCACGGCAGGGGGCGGGGCGGCCTGCGGTGAATACAGGCCCTGGGCCTCCCTGAACCACTCCCGCATCTCATTGGCCAGAAGCACAGGATCCGGCGCCTTGTAGGGCTGACCAGTCTGCGCGCACTCATCCGCAACGGACTGGCACCACTGGTTGTAGAGGCTGCCAAAGAAGGCCTGGCCGCGGCTCGTGGTCTGACCCGTGGGTTGTCCTGTGGCTGGGTCAACATCGGGCATGCCCTTGTCCGTCAAAAACTTGTAGTCCTGCGCGCTCAGGATCTTCTGCATGGACGCGTCATATTCCGCTGCCTGTTGACGGAAGACGGCCTGCTGCTGGGCCTTCTGGTGTTCGCGCGCCTGCGCCTCCACCTGCTGGCGGTACCCGGCCTGAAGCGTCTTCAGTTCCTGCCGCAGTTCCGCCGTGGTCTGGTCGCGCTCCCACAGCGCCACCTTGTTCTCGTAGCGCAGGATGTCAGCCTCAGAGGCTCCTTCCGGCGGAGGCTGCGGACGGGTGGCCTCACGCGCGGCCACGGCCTGGCGCTGCTGCAGTTGCTGCTGGAACCCGCTCAGCATCTGGTTCTGCTGCTGGATGTGCTGCTGCAGTTGAGGGATCTGCTGTTCCAGCAACTGCGCGCGCTGCAGAACGGGCTGGATCTGCGCCATCTGTGCCTGCAGGACCTGCTGCACGACCGGATCACTGAGGATGGCTTGGCGCTGGGCTGCCTGGGCCGCTGCGTCCGGCGCGGCCACCGGAGCCGGCTGCTGGGTCTGTGGGGGCCCCGCGGGCTTGGCCGCCTGCTTGGCGTCCGGCGCGGCCACCTGCTGGGTCTGGGCTTCCTCATCGGACACCAACCCGTGGCGGCCCGCCACCAGTTCGGCGGGCTCGGACTCAATGGACATGTCGTCTGCCTGGGGCACATCTTCTGCCCCGGCCGCGTTCACGTCCACCGGATTGGCAGGCGTTGCGCTGCCGCTGTCCGCGTTGTCAACGTCAATCTCCAATGCATCACCGGCCACGGCCATGCCGTCGTCGACGGAACAAACGGTGCTGGCAAGGTCAAACAAACGGGACTCACGCGGGAACATGTGGGGCCTCCTTCACTGTGGTTGCTGGAGCGGCGCACGTGATGCCGCGGACGCGTCCTGCAAACTGGGTTGGGTTTCGGGTTGAGTGACCTGCGGCTGCACGCCCTGCGGCGCGTTGACCTGGGCGGTGGCGCCCTGTTGCTTGGTGACCTGCTCTTGCGCCTGCGGCGTCTGGTTGGATGGCATGCCAGCTCCGGCCAGACCGAACTGCTGCGCCGATGCCTGCATCTCCATCTGGTCCCGCACGGCCTCCTGGTTCTTCAGCCAGTCGGTGGCGCGGATGTGCTCCAGAAGCGGACCAATGGCTGGGTCCTGGAAGTTTTCAGATTGGAGCTGCGCCAGTTGGAGGCGGTGGGTTTCGCCCTGGATGAGGTGGTTCTGTCCCTCTGTCGGCGGCGGCATGAACCCGGTGTTCTTCAGCGTCTCCAGTTCCGTGTTGGCAATGTTCTCATGGATGCGCCGGTCCTTGTAGCCCAGGCCCATCTCGCCAAACTCAGCCAGGCGCTGGTACGTGGCCGGGTCCACCATCTGGCGGTCCGCCGCCTCGTTGAGTTCCGCCATCTTCGCGCTGCGTGGGCGCCCCTGGTCCTTTGCCAGGACAATGCGGACGTCATCGGAGTGCGTGCCCATGCCCTCGAGGTTGATGGCGTGAACCTCCCATGCGCCGCCCGCGCCGGTGGTGCGGAGTTTCCGGCCGTCATCGGTGTGCAGGCGGAAAAGGTCGATGCCGTACTTCACGGCCTCCTCGATGGACGCCGCCTGGTTCATGGTGATGAGGCGGAACTGCGCCAAAGCCTGGTCACCGAACCACGCACCACCGCGGGCGGACTCAATACCCTGGGATGTTTCGCCGCGCAGCACTTCCACGCTTCCGGAGGAAGACTGGATGTTCTGCATCAGGAACTGGATGAACTCCATCCCGCCGCTGGCCGGCTGCAGTTGCGCCGGCTGTGGGGCAGGGCGGCCGGGGGCGTGCACGTAGTTGATGTTGCCGTCGCGCTCACTGATGGTGACGCGGCTTTCACGCGGAGCCAGCCAGCGCAGCCGTGACGCCAGCCGCTCCCGCGCGTGGATGGCGCTGGCGTGGTCATTCATGGTCATGCACAGTGGAAGGATGAGGTCCGCGGTGGAGAGCGGGTACAGGCTGCCGTAGACCTCGTAACATGTGAGGACGAAGAACGGGTGTCGCTGCAGCACGTAGGGATAGGGGCCGCCAATGATGGGCTCATCACCAACCATCACAGCCCAGATGCCCTCCGGGTGTTCCTCGTCGGGGTTCTGCCACAGTTCATAGACGGTGAGGTATTTGTCATCCGCGCGCCCGAATCCCCACGGGCCGTTGCGCATGATGAATGACCCGGTGTCCATGTTGGAGTCACTGTCATGGAAGTCTGACTGCTTGAACCCCGCGGCCTTCCCGAACCGCTGCCACACCTCGCGCCTGGACATCCGGCGGCGGTGAACGACGCGGCCATTGTCGTGGATGGTTGGCGCATCTGGGTCCGGGAAGAACTCCCACGGTGGCACCAGCTCAAAGCGGACGTTGCCCTCTGGCTTGGTTCCCACCTGCCTCTGGACGTAGCCCGCGCCCATGTGTCCCTGCGGCGTAGCAACCAGGCCCTGCGCGCTGCACGTTGGGCATCCCACGGTGATGCCCGCGGTGGGGCTCATCAGGCCGCCGCTTCCACCGCATGTGGGGCATGGCTCCTGACCCATCACCGGGCGCGCCTCTCCGGCGGTGGGGTCCCAGATGGGCTTGATGACGCAGTATCCACCCAACTGCACCAGGTCTTGCGCCCACGCGAAACAGCGGTTGAACCCGCCGGTTTGCGTGATGTAGCTGCCGATGGACTGGTTCATGCGCGCCCGCGCCCAGTCTCCTGGTTCTTCGGTGCGCGGATACGGCTCAATCTGGGGCGCGTAGGTCAGGCTGGCGGAGACAGTGCGGATGCTCTCATGCAGCTTGTTGATGGTGACGTACCGCTTGCGGAACTCCGGTTTGATTTCCTGCAGGCGGTTGGCCTCTGAGCGGCGGAAGTAGGGCTGGTTCCCGTACCACTTGAGCGCCACCAGCGTGTCGATGTCACGCACCACCCGCTGGCCGGAGCGCGCGCGCTCCATGTGCTCATTGATCTCAATCCTGATGTCAAAATTCCCCAGGTACCCGCGGTCAATGAGCTGGCCAGGTTGGCCTTGCTGGTCCTGCACGGATCCGGAGCCGTCCATGGGTCACCGATCCTGGGCTGCGCGGACGTCTTCCCACATCTGCTCTGCGGCATCACCGAACCCGCCGCCGCCAAGGTCTGACGTGCGCTCAACGCGCGGTGGCGCCACCTGTGCTGACTCTCCTTTGTCACCAACCACCAAGGAGACGGCGTCTGGCCCGTCGTCGTAGGCGTGCTGCTTCAGTGGCGGAACCACGGTGAGCGGCTGGCGCGCAACTGGCGCGGGCTGATGAATGACGCGCTGGGCAGGGGTCTCCTTGACCAGCGGCGCTGGCACAGTTGCTCGGCCCTGCCGGATCACCGCGCTGGTCAGCCACACCAATGCCGTCAACTGCGCCAGGAAGGCAACAGTCAGTGCTGCAATGGCCAAACTGGCAAGGTGCGTGTCAAACATGACACAGTCATAGCCCGCGCGATGGTTGGGAGGCAAATGCGAATCTCAGAAACCCTGTTTGACGGGCTGCCAGAAGAGTCTGTCGGGGCGCTGCCGGCGGAGAACCAGTCATTCTACGACGCTGGGTTTGATCCGCTGCGGTTTGTGCAGGACGTCAAGGACGGCGTCTACCACGTCGAGCACAAGGAATCCCACATGGTGCTCCCGTGGGGTCCACTGCTCCGCGCAAACAAGGCGCAGCAGCGGCTCATCTTCTCCATCCTGCGGATGCTGGAGAAGGGTGGACCGTGCCGCATGCTGGTTCTGAAGGGACGCCGCGTGGGCGCCAGCACCGGGATCATCAACCTGATTGTGGCGTTCTTGATGCAGTTGGGGTGGAAGGCCGCCATCGTTGCGCACACCGAGGAGAGCGCAAAGACGCTGCTTGGGATTGCGCGCACCACATGGCAGCACATGCCGCAGCCGAAGCCGGATCTCTACAAGGACAATGAGGGACTGCTGCAGTGGGGAGAGGCGAGAAAGGCGAACCGCCTGCGCGGGATGTTGGGCCACCAGGCCACGCTTTCCTGCACCACCGCCAAGGGCACCTACGTCCACTCCGGCGGCGGCATCTCCATCATGCTCTATTCCGAGGCAGCCAAGTACACCTCCATCGGAGACGCAAAGAAGCAGCAGGACTTCATCCTCTCGTCCATGGGCTCTGTGTCCAAGAGCGGTCCCACTCTGGTGATCATGGAGACAACAGCCAACGGAACAGAGGGGTTGTTTCCGACGACGTGGAACAACGCTGTTGCTGGAAAGAATGACTGGGTCCCGCACTTCATCAGTTTCATGGATGACCACACGTGCCGGCGCAGGCCACCGCAAAACTACGACTGGTCGCAGTGGCTCCAGGAAGACCGTGAGAAAGAGCAGTTCCTCAAGCACCTGGGGTGCATGCCGGAGCAGCTGTATTTCCGTCGGTACACGCTTGAGAACGACATGAACTTTGATTTTGACGCCTTTGACCAGGAGTTCCCCGCCACACCCACCTTGGCGTTCCGCTCCTCTGGACGCCGCGCGTTCCCCAAGCGTCTGATTGAGAAGGCGCTCCTTGACGTCCGGCCGGCGCTGGCCACGTACAACCAGACACTCACCGGATCTGAGCGCGGATGGGAGCCGGCCGATGTCCCGTGAGCTTGCCGTATTTGAGGACATCCAGGGGCCGTGGACCGTCTGGGAACATCCCATTGAAGGCGCTGATTACGTGCTCGGTGGAGACACCGCGCAGGGGCAGAAGGACGCGCAAGGCAGAGAGCACCAGGGGGACCAGTGCACCGCGTTCATCGGACGGAGGGTGAAGGGCCGCGGCGTCATCCAGGTGGCGGAGTTCGCTGATTGGATTGACCCGTATACGTTCGGGGAGATCGTGGCGTCGTGGGGAGGGCGCTACAACAACGCCATCCTCAACGTCGAGCGCAACCAGGGACTGGGGACCCTGCTGGCCGTTGAGAGCTGCGGCTACCCGCGCGAACGACTCTACGTCCCGACGCAGCAGGCGAGCGTGATGGGCGGCATCGAGGCCCGTGTGTGGCTCTACACGACGCAGCAGATCAAGAAACTGTTGGTGGATACCGCATGGGACTACATGCAGCGCGGGATGCTCACGCTGCGGTCAGCTTTGTTGGTGGCAGAGATGGACAAGGTCTCCAAGGATGAGAAGAACATCCCGGTCCTGGGAGGGAAGGACCGCACGGTGGCAATGCTTGAGGCGGTCTATGTCGACGCCACAACATCAGCGGTGTTGGTGGAGATTGTGGACAAGCAAGCGCGCCTGTCACAGATCCCGCAGCATGTTGACAGGGAACTATGGAAGAAGCACCTGGGGATTCAGGAGGAGGACCCGTCGGGTCCGGAGGGCTGGGGGGATGTGCCTGAGTTTGAGGACTCCCCGGTGGGGGCTTAGCCCTTCGGGCACACAGCCGAGTGACCACAGACAGAATAGCACTCGCGACACCCTGCGAACTCTGGACCGTCAAAGCAAACCTTGTGCATTTGACACCTATCTTCACCGGGATTGACCACAACACCTCCATTCCACCGGCAGTTCACCCAAATCTCATCACGACTGAGATCCGGCGGCTTGTCGCAAATGGCGCACTTTGGAGCCTCGCGGTTAGCGGGCTCGGTCACGGTCGCCTCCACGAAAAGTATCCACTCATCCTTTCCGGGAACCTGTACAATTGCCAATCCGTCGTCACGGAAAGCAATGCGGTGGCTCGACACAAGTACCCCATCCAGCGTCTTCAGATGTAGCAACTGTCCTGATCCGAACGGTGACTTCATGAAACCTCCACCGGCGGCAGCGAGGCCCGCTTACCCGCCACGGTGATCTTCAACTCCGTGTCAAGCGTGGCATCCATGTGCTCCGCGCAGAACCCATCCAAAGCGTCCGCCATCTTGTGCTTCTTGAAGACCTTGGCCAGGCGCGTCTTGGTGGGCTGGCACACCTGGGCCAGTTCATCCTCCGTCAGCATCTCCCGAAGTTTCATGAACGCGGAGGACTTCCATTCACTGCGCTTCGTGGTCTCCACCAGCTGCGCCAGGAAATGCCCGTCGGTGACCGGATTTTCTTTGTCCATCCGGACCGCCAGGCGCCGCAGCATGTCCTCACCGCGCATCTGCAGGATCTTGCCCTGCTGGAGAAGGCCCTCTGCCGTGTCAGGAACGGTGATGTCCGCCACCTTGGCCTGGTAGGCGTCACACGTGGATGTCGCCTCGCAGCGTGTGCAGTGACCGCCGTAGACGGCGTCCTGCTGGGTGGCTGTGCGTCCACGCAGCGTGTCAGCGGTGGTCATCACCACGCCAGTCATCCACTCCACCAATTCACGCCCCCACGGGCGCGGAGGAGTGTCCGGGTCCACGTACCCCGAGATCTCCGGCTGCGAGCTATGGCGCAGGTGGACGATGTGGCCGTGGGCCGAATGAATATCCGGCTGCACCGCCATGATGGCGCCGGAGTAGAGGCGGAGTTGGTAGTTCTCCGCCGCCTCTTCAATGTGGTCAATGACATGGCCTGACTTCCAGTCCAGCACGTGGAGAATGCCCTGCTGGTCAATCCACCACACGTCCGGTGTTCCAGAGAAGACGGTCCCGCCGCTGGCCACAACGGCGGCCTTTCCAAGCCCGCTGACAGGGTGCCATCCATCGGACGCGTAGATATGAAACCGCTCCTCCACGTACACCACCTGCGCGGTGGTGACCCAGGAAATGTCCACCTTCTCAATGGCGTTGAAGATGAACGAACGCAGGTCCCGTTCATCATCATGGCTCAGAAGGGCACAGACCCGCTCTGCCTCTTTGCGCGCCCACTGCACGTCACTCTCCACCACCTCCTCCCGGCAGTGCGTGACGTACGCCGACATCACAGCGTGTGACGCTGTACCAACGCGCGCGGGGCCTCCCTTCTGGTACCTGGGCTGGCCAATGGTGACGAGCACTTGGCGGAGGCACCCGTCCTTCTGCTTGGAGATGTCTGACTGCGTGACCTCGATGCCGGCGGTCATTTCTGCACCCACGCCGAGCCCGCCAACGTCAGCGGAAGGAAGTTCCCGGTGGGGACCATGTGCTTGTCATCGTCCTTGTCGCTGGCCTCGTAGTCGCAGCGTTGGACATCCGTGACCATGCTGTTGCAGAACCTGGTCCATGACCCGTCGGCGTTGAGCGTCGAACCAAACCTGTATCCGCCACACTTGGGGCACTTGAACCGCTTGATCTCAATTCCCTGAACACCACTCATTTTCCACCTCCGAGGTTCCCGCTGGGTTTTTGTTCCGCCTGCACCTGCTGCTCCACCACCGCGTCTGCCTCAGGGTGTCCAAACTCCGCATCAACCAGCTCGCCATCCACCGACGACACGGCGGCGGCCAACAGCTTCCGGTCCTCTGCCATCTGGGTGGTGAGGCGCTGGCGCACCGCCATTTCTCCGGCGGCAATGGCGCGCAGTTCCTCACGCGAGTTGCGTTCCTCGACGTGGACAATGGGCGCGCTGGACGTCTTCCCTTCATGGGTGACCGGCTTCCACTTCACCACCAGCGCCAGCGGGATGTTGTAGAGAACACCTTGGGTCTCCTTCATCAGCATCATGAAGCTGGTGCGGATCTCCTTGGCGGTGTTGATGCCGTGGCTGCGGAATCGGCAGAACCCAGGCAGGCCGTCAATCTGGAAAACCAGCTGCGTGGTGACCTTGCAGTCCTTGTTCTCCGCAAAGAAACACCTCTTGGGCGGTGGGCTCTCCGGGTCATCCACCTGCATCTGGCGGAGCAGGAACGGGACACGTGACCCAGCCTTCACATCCTGGATCACGCCCTCTGCCTTGAGCGCCTCCAGTGTCTTCTTCTTCGCCACCATCAATCCCTCAGGTCCCCACTCAGCCCACTCCATCCCGGGCCGGCACGGAACAGAGACGCCAGTGGCGTGGCGGTGGGCAAGGCCGCCTTCCCGCGCCCCATTCCCCTCACACAGCAGTTTGGACCCGCCCCAGCACTGCCACTTGATGGACAGGCTGTCCCGCAGGTCATCACTCAGGAGGCGGATGGGGAGGCGCCGCGGGCCACTGGCTGGGTTGTACGGCTGTGCCGGGTCACCACAGAATCCCGCGGCGTGCATGGCCTTGTGGGCCTCCTCATCCCGCGTGAAGTTGCTGCCGCGGTAGTCCTTGGTCATCTCGAAGAAGTCGATCTTCTCCGGATAATTGCGGGCAGTTGTGGGGGGCCTACCAACGCCAACGCGACGCGTGATGGGGAGTTTGTAATCCAGGTCCGCGAATCCGAGCTCAACCTTTTGCGTTGTATTCATCGCCGTTACCCTCCGGGTCGTTGTGGCGTGCGCTCCCATGGGTAACGCTGCCTGTTGACAAAGTCAACTGTTTTTGTTGCAGTGCCTGCATGACCATTTCCAAAATCAAAGAACACTCTGAGTTGCTGCGGCGCCAGCAGGAGAAGTTGCGTGACATCGAGCGCAACGCAATCGCGGATCTTGACCGCCTTCCCGTCTTCATTGCGAAGCGCCTTCGGGCTTTGGGGATCACGCTTCAGGGTGCAGCTGATCTGGCCGGGGTCACGCGCTTTGGGTTCTGGAGCTGGCTGACCGGACGAACACTCCCGCGCGAATCCAGCGTGAAGCCGCTGGCGGATGCACTGGGCGTTCCCGTTGAGTCTCTTCGTGACATCATCGAGTTGGACAAAAAGGCGTACCGGCACCGGGGCAAGAAGCGGTGAGCACTCCGCGCCCATTCCAAATCTCCGCCGCCAACAAGATTGATGAATGGGAGGCGTCAGGCGTCAAGAGCGGCTGCGTGGCGGCTCCAACCGGGGCGGGAAAGACCAGAATTGAGATGATGGCGGCGGCCCGCCGCGTGGCAAACGGACGCCGCGGTGTGTTCCTGGTGCACCGTGACCACTTGGTTCACCAGGCGCAGGCGCAGGCCGCAGAGATTGGGCTGGAGAGCGGCGTTATCAAGGCCGGTTGGCCAGCGGATCCATCCAAGGGACTCCAGATATGCAGCGTCCAGACCCTCACGGCGCGGCGTTTTGTTCCGCAGGCGTCCTTCGTCTTTGGTGATGAGTTCCACATCGCCAACATCCACAAGTTCATGAGCGAGAAATATCCGGACACGTTCCGCGTTGGCTTCACCGCCACCCCGGAGAGTTCCGGTGGTAAGTCACTCATCAAACACGCGCAGCACATCCACGTGGCGGTGGCCCCCAGCGAGTTGCTAGCCAACAACTGGATAGTTCCGCCCCAAATGTGGGTGCCTCAATACCCCGACCTGAGCCACATCAACGTCCTGCGTGGTGAGTTTGACGAGGAGATGCTGGCCGTGGCCATGCGCGGTCTGGTTGGCTCCGTGGTTGGTCACTGGCAGCGCCACCTCCGCGGCCGCAAGACACTTTGCTTTGCCGTCAACCGTGACCACGCGCGCCGGCTGGTGGAGGAGTACCGGAACGCCGGGGCTGGGGTTGGGCTCATCGACGGAGACACTGCACCAGAAGTTCGCAGTGGGCTCATGGCGCGCCTGGCGGAGGGCACGCTAGATGTTCTGGTGAACGTCCAGGTCTTCATTGAGGGATACAACCTTCCGGAACTGGACTGCGTGCAACTGGCCACGGCCACGCAGTCATTGGCCAGGTTCCTTCAGATGTGCGGCCGCGGTTGCCGCGCCGTTGGAGACAAGAAGCATTACGTCCTGGTCGACCACGGCGGAAACATATTCAGGCACATGCCGCCGCACATCGACCGGAGCTGGTCACTGGACCCTGATGAGATGTCCGCCTCACGCAAGGTCCGCATCAACACGGGCGTCCGCTGGTGCAAGATGTGTTTCCACGTCTATGAGATTGGGCCTGGGTCCATGACCTGCCCACACTGCAAGCGCCCTTCGCCAGTCCGCGTTGTTCGTGAGCGCGCAGGGGCGCTGGTGGACATCACCAACATGGTCGACGTTTCCGTGCTGTCGACACCGGCGCAGCAGACCAAGGACCACGCAGACAAGTACCGCAAGAAACTGTGGGCGCAGGTCAGCCACACAAAGATGCCAGCATGGCAAAGGCCGAAGTGGGTGGAGAGGGAGATGGAGAAGTTCTGGCGCGAGGTGTCTGGACTCAAACCTTCTGCGGACCAGTGAGATTCACCGGCGGACTCAACTTCGCGCGACGGAACTTCTCCGCCTCTGGACAATCAGCGAAGTGGCTTACACCGTCGTCTGAAAACGGGTTTTTCCCAATGAACCAAATGGCGCGCTTACACAGCCTGCACTCACGCTGTTGTGCCCCCATTGCCATAAAAACCGTTCTGAACCTTTTGCGTATCTCGTCAGGAACGCGGTACTTGTCAAAGAGATCGGCCGTCATGTTCGGTCTCCTCCTCTGTTGCTGCGCCACAGCCTTCGGTGCTCGACCTTGGTAGGGCGGCGCGCCTCAATTTCTGCCTCCGCCTCAGTCCGCTTCATGGGCTCATCCGGCTGCAGGTTGCAGTCCGTGGACGCGTGTTCTCCCGGGTAAGGAGTGCCTCGGGTGATGGGAGACAGGTCCCAGCATCGCCGACATCTTCCGCCTCGGCGGTACGCACCACCAAGTCCACAGTCTGTGCATCGGTGTGACCTCATTTCCACGCATCCACGGCAGCGTCCTGTGCCTGCTCACGCAGCGCGCGCACCGCAATGTCGGCGGCGCGGCGAAGAACCTTCAGGCGAGCAGCAGCATCAGCAGCAGCAGCCCAGCGAGCAGCAAGCATAGAGAGGGTGCGGAGTTTGGTGAGTTGTTCAGCGGTGAGGTTCACTTGGTTTCTCCTTTTGCGGTGGCGCGGATGCCACGGCGCCACTTAGAAGCGAGATCGCAATTGCAACCCGGCTCTTCATGGTTGCAGATGATTGCTTGGTTGAGCGCCTCATCCAGCGCGCGCTTGTGGGCGTCGAGTTGCGCGCTGAGCTGGGCGCAAATGTCGTGCGTCTCATCCAGCGCCTTCTTCAGCGCGGCGTTCTCAAGTCGCACGCGTGCATTCTGGGTGTCGTCGTGGTCAACGGCGCGTGTGGCTGTGGCCTCAAGTTCAATGGCCTCCGCCTCCAACTCCTTCACGCGTGCGCGAAGCCCACGAATCACGTCTGCGCGGGTGCTGCTTTCTGCGCCCATGCCCATGAGCGTCCCCTCAAGGTCGCGCACGCGTGCCTCTGCGGCATTGGCGCGTGCAAGCGCGGCGTCTCGCTCGGCGCGCAATGCGTCGCTAACCTTGCAGGCTTCGCCCCACGACTGGTTGGCGTCCCACGAATCAATGAAACCGTAGTCGGCAATGCTGTCGAACTCACTGCCCTCTGGTGCAGGTTCATTCTTCGTCTGCACCACGCGACCAATGATTTGTCCCCACACAATGTTGTGGACCTCTTCATCCCAGCCGTCGCCAGCCTCATCACGGAAGAACTGAAGCACCTCCTCGGCTGAGTCCTTTGCCTGCTCTGCCGTTTCGTGCTCGCAAAACTCTCTCTCTTGCGGGTCCCATGAGAAGAACATCACGCACCACCCTTCAGCACGCGCTCTGCCGCCGCGAGCGCAGCAGCGTCACGCCCCCATAGACACACGCCGTCCTCAGCCTCATCGTCGTGCACCAAGCACCAGCCGTCATCAATGGCGCATGCGCGCGTTTCGCCGACGGTGGCTTTGCATACGAGCACCAGGTCCGCGAGAGCAGCCTTCAGTGCGTCCCGCTCGGCGGTGAGGTGCGCCATCCGTTCTTGCGCCTTTGCTGGGCTACGCGTCGGGCACTCAGGCGGGCACCACTTGCTAAGGTTCATGTCCTCCGTCTGGATAAGCGTGACTTTCAACCCACGCTTCTCCCAATCCGCGCAGTCCTTGGCAACAACGCTTTCCTCTTGGTCGCATGACGTGGCACCGATGATGTGGCCGCACCGGCCTGTGGCGATCCAGCACTGAGCCATCACGCACCTCCGTCTGAAGGCGGCACCGGAGCGGCGGCAGCTTCAAGGCAGAGTTCACCAACGCGCTTGAGCCATGCGCGGCTTTGTCTTTCGGCCTCGGCACCACTCTCTGTGTCATTCCACAGACTGTTGCCAAGGTTGGTCCACATGTCAGAGCGGCCATCACGCGCGTTCACTGTGTTGGCGCGCTTCTTCCAGTCCACAACGGTTGGCCGCTCCCCCCTCGGCAACGGCTCCACAGCGGCAAGCCTCTTGAGCGCCTGCTCTCGCGTGAGGCTGCTGGCGCACGTGCAGTCAACGGTCATGGGCGACAACCTCCAGGTGAAACCACGCATCGCCATTCCGTGATGTCACGGTCGAGCCAATACGCATCACCGAAAGCGTTGTGATGATCAGGGAGCTTCAGCGCGCCGGTTCCATCAATCTCAAGCACTACGCTGCGCTTCGTTTTCATGGCCCACGCCATCGCTGCCTTCAGCGTGTTGAAGCCGCGCACGGGCGCAATGATGCGGTGACCGGACGCATGGTACCGCTGCACCTTCTTTGGCGTTGTGGCGTGATAGAGCTTGTCAACGGTCATGGGCGCACCCGCCGCAGCAAATATTCTTGTTGATGCCGTATCGCGTGTCCCCAGCGCACTGTGGGCACAAGATTGTGCCGCGTTCCGTATGCAGACACTTGCGCCCGTGTTTGCAAGTATGAGGAAGCGTAAACCCGCCAATGTCCTTGCCTGGCCTGTTGTGGCACACGAAGCACGCGCCGCAGTGGTCGCACGATGCGGGCACTTCGAGGTCGTGCGCCCTCTCCTTGACATCACCCACGGTTCCCCCGCTCGCTGGTGGTGAGGCTGCGCTTGGCCACGAAACGCAACGCATCGTCCAATGTGGCGGCGTATCTCCAGACAGGCTGGCCACGGTGGTACCTCCAGCACACCCACGTTTTCTCCCGTGAGCGTCCTGGCCATCCGCGCATGCATCCGCGCATGCATCCGCGCCTCTCTGCCGGGCCGTCCACAAACACGTGCCCGGTGCCGTCATTCTTACGTCGCGTGAGGATCGCCATCACCGTCCGCCTTTCACCGACGCCAACAGGGCTTCGCTGTACGCCTCACACAGCGCGCAGAAAGAAAGCGCCGTTGCGTACTCCAACGGCGTGGCGTTGTGCTTCTCGCGCAGTTCGTCCACGCGCGCATGCCAATCACCACGCAGTTCCACGCGCTCGCATCCGATGGAGACGACTCCAACGTCGAACAGGTTCGCCACCCAACGCCCGCAAATGGTGTATGGCGGGGACTCGTCTCCGATGCGGGTCCTGGCTCCGATGCGGGCCCCGTCTCCGATGCTGGCCCCGTCTCCGATGCTGGCCCCGTCTCCGATGATGGTCGTGACTGGTATGTGCCCGTCAGCGGGCACGGTGGCACTGTCCGCCACCCACCCACCGACACTGCCATCAGGGTTTTTGTGTTGGTGAGCATGGATAGGCCCGTGGCCAAAGTCATAGGTGTTGCAATAGGCGATCACGTCGCCACGCTTCACCGCGGCGTTGTACGCGGCCACCTGCTTCTTGCTCCAGTGTGACTTGGTCATGCTGCCCTCCGACGCAGGCGCGCACCGCGCACTGCTGATTCGCTGCACTCAAACCTGGCTGCCACGTCTGACGTCTTCTGCCGCAGTACCGATGAGGCAACGCCGTGCCACTCCACATGCTGGCGCTCAATCAGCGCGTGTACCAGGTGCTGCGTCGGCACGCGCTGGTACGTCACGCCCAGCGCCTCTGCGGCGTCACGGATATTCCTGCGCGCCTTGCGCGACACTGTGATGATGCGCTGCTCTGCCAGCGTCGGCTTGCTGCTGCTGGGTTGCGTGGTCATTTTGCCTCCAAGGAACTTGACGAGCTTGCGGAACGCGTTGTATACAAAACGAATGGAAATTGTCAACACACGTTCTTTGCTGTCTTCTGATCCATGGGCCGGCTTCTGGCGCCGGTGGTGGTGGAGACTGGGCCGCGGTGAGGCACACGATAGGGCAGCCATTGTCGACGGTGTACGGTCTCTTCCGATGGGGGATACTGCGCTGCGCGTGGTGGATGATGAGACAGGAGAGGACCGCGCGGTCAGCTCAGACGATACTGCGTTGCGTCATCTCATTGCCGGTGCGCGTGCCATGCGGATTGACCAGGTGCAGCGCGATACCGACGGAGTCAACGCGCTGGTGCGTCAATCAGAAGGTCCAGCAACCAGCCATTCCGGATGGCTGCCGCCGGTGGATGGTCAGCCACCCACGCTTGGCGTGGTGAGCCTTGTGGCTTCTCGCTCACCGGCCCGGCTTGGGGAAGGAGCCAACCGGCTGTCAGATGACTTCCACTTCTGCCCTGTGTGCCTCACCGTCAACAAGGAGCGCCACAACGACTGGTGCCCAGACAAAGACAAACCAGTTCCGTCACGCAACGAAGCACTGAAGCAGTTGAACAGGACGCTTCAACTGGAGTACCACGAGCACAACACCGTTCTTCTCCCGCAAGAAGGCGACGAAACGCGCGCCGCGCCGGACGTCGTTCCATCAAACCCCAACCCGAAGGATGACCCTGACTATGCCCAAGACCACGCCCACCACCAGCGAGCGCGCAAACCGTAAGCTCGCGGGACAGCTCGCAGCGCGGATCGCCCGCGCCAAACTTGACATCAACCAGTGGGAGAAGGATTTGGCCGCGCTGCAGAACGCACCCGGCTCACAGCCTGAACTCCCTGCCACCTCAGCCGGGGGTGGCAATTGAGCATCGTCGACGCATCAGGCGCGCCGGTGGAGACTCCGGTGATGAAGGAGCGGCTCACCCCAGGCGCATCAGAGGACGCCAATTGGGGCGACGTTGAGGCAACCGAGGAGGCCGCCCGCATCCATGCAGTGCCGCTCATCACCCCGGGGACGTACGTCGTTTTCCTCAAGCCCGACGGGAAACATGTGGTTCTCAACTGCGGAAACCAGATCCAGGCGTGCATCCTCGTCGGAAAGTACGTCCAGAAACACGGACCGCACAGCTGGCACATCACCACCATCACCGAAGTGATGTCCAACATCCTCGAAAAGGACAAGAGCGCCATCCGCATGGCTGAGAAGAACGAACGTGCGCGTCTGGCCAAACAGAGTGGAGGCATGACGTGAAGACCACAAAGAAGAATCGCAAGGCGGTGGTGTTTGAACACACCGCGGAAACCTACTTCCACAAGCCGGCGGGAAACTGGATGCTGGTCCGGGAATACCCGCCACCGGACTACGTGGTGGTCAACGGACGCAAGATTCACAAGCCAGAGAACGCCGGTGGCAGCACGTTTGAAGGGCGCATCCTGGCCGTGGGTCCGGATGTCACCCGGTACCGCGTTGGCATGGATGTGAGTTGGATGCCGCATGACGGAAGCGCCAGCGGACACCTGCAGCAGATGATGGAGGCGGGGCGCATCCAGTTCCTCCGCGGGGACCGCCACGGCGACGTCTCCGTGGACCAGGTGGTGAGCACGTTGGACTATGACGCCCGCGAGGCTCACATCCAGTCCGCCATCAAGGCGGTGGTTGACGGAGAAGTTGCAGCTGCATCATCGCTGGCGGAGGAGCGCCGTGGGCGGCTGTCCTTGGCCGGTGAGAACGGTCTTGACCCGCAGTTGCCGGACGCATAGTTGTCAATCCTTCAGCAACTCCGCTTGCTTGGCCCAGCCATGGATTCCGGTGTCGCGGAGGGCAACAGGTTCTGAGAGCGAAAACTGAGCAGACAGGGGGCCGGGGACCCTGAACTCCACCACAAGGAGCAAACTGGCCAGGCGCCAGACCCGTCATATGGGCGTTCCTCGCCGAAAGGTGACCCGCCCCCGCAACAGACCCACCGGCCAAGGAGAACCTTTCAGGACACACTCCTGCTAGGCCGGTGGGGTTTTCTTGTCGTCTTCCAGATGAAGAATGCCCATCGTGAACATATCCAGCGCGTTGACCTCTGGGCCAAGATAAACTCCTAAGGAATCCTGCTTGATGAAATACAGTTTGTGTCTAGGGGCGTAGACACTTCCGCGCCAATGCGCGCGCTTCACTCCATGCTTCTTCCTCTGACGCTTGTTCATATCGAATCCCACCACCGTGCAATCCGCCGACGCCAACGCCTGACGTTGTCTTCTAACGCATACGTGACCCCGACGGTGTCCTGCGCCGGGTGAGGTGGTGGCGGAGGTGGCGGTGGCGGAAAGCACTTCGGGCAGGCCGACGCACGGAACGGATAGAACACCAACCCATCGGTCCCGGTGATCTCATGAACCGTGCCGCACACCTTGCACGCTGCGTAGGTGCGCCGCGTCATGTGCGCCCCACCGCCACGCGCATGACGTCAATCCAAAACGCAGGCTCACCGGGCGTCGTCAGGTCTGGACGCGGATGTCCGTTGGCCACCTCCATCCCGCAGAAGTCCACCCATGACTGGTCCTGGGGGTAGATGCTCACGCGCTCCACCGTCGCTGCCAACCTGCGCTGCCGTTCCGCCGTGGGTCCCCACATTCAATCCTCCTCGTTGTTGGTCTCTGGTTGCGCCTGGGCGTGACGCGCCAACCGCAGAACCCAAACGGGCACTGACGTGGTGGCCGCGGTGAAGAACATGCACTTCTTGATCCGGTCACCCAGCCTGGCGTCTCCCCATCCGCGGTAGTCCTTGTTGGACGCGAACTCCTGCCGGAGCATCTGCCGCCGCATCGTCCGCCCCTGGGGATACTTGGCTGCCTCAAACAACAGGTGATTGAGGGACACGGCCAGAACGTCCTCTTTGTTCCGGTGGACAATCTTGCACCATGTGCTGGACTTCATGTTGTTGAGCCAGCCCTTGCTGTCCAACCACTCCATCAGGTCCCAAAACCTCCCGGCCTCACTCTCCTCCAGCGCCTGCTCCGTGCCGTCCAACATCCGCCGGCACGCCTCATCAAACACCTCCTGCGGAAAGATCCCGTGGGTGGAGAAGCTGGAACTGAACTGCATGGGGTCTGGGTGCAGCGCCATCACCAGGCCCGCCAGAGGGACCGCCCAGCAGAAAACCTGGCGGTCAGACACCACCGCGTCAGCCGCGGCGGCGGCGGCGTAGAGCATCTCCTTGTACCGCTCGATGCACCAGCACAGCGCGTTGGACCATCCTTCGTCGACGGAGGAGGCCATCATGCGGGTGAACGCCAGGTTGGCCGCGGCCTCCTTCTCTTTGACCTTGGGGTAGGCGGCGCGGTTGATGGTCCGCTTCTCCAGCCGGATGAGCACGTAGCGCAGATGTTCTGCCCTGCTCCCAAACACCTCCTGGCCGCTGGCCACCAGGGGCCGCTTGGGTACAGGCGCGCTCCCTTTCATCACCTGACGGCTCGCGTCAAACATCCCTCGCATCCAGCTCTCATACTTCCGGCACTCGTCGTCGTTTCGCAGTTCATCCACCCACATGGGCAGGTTGCACGTCCCGGTGGCGTCGTCCCTCAGGCCTGGGATGGTGGTGGTGGTGCCCACCTTGATGCAGCCGTTGGGGATTCCGGCCACACACATCAGCATGTCCACAAACGTGTTCTTCCCCTCTTCGGCGGCCGCCACCACGTAGAGGATGGGGAACGCCAGGAACCTCTTGAGCACTGCGTCACGGCGCAGCCCAGCTGTCATCCACCCCAGCGCCAGAGCGCCCGCGCTGTGTCCGTAGTTCTCGTGGTGGGCGGCCAGGTATTCACCCAGCGCGGCGTGGCTGTGAAGCCGGGCGTGGCTCCATTCGTTCCAGGTGGCGCCGGGCGCCATGAAGTCCACCACCGGTGTGGCCTGCGGCGGGGCAATGAACTCCCGCATCACCCCATCCGCGCACTCCACCGGTCCGCTGCGCTCACCCGGCACGTGGTTGACGCCAACACCACGCGCGTCAATGACCGTGCCCTGCATGACCCACACGCCAAACTCGGTGTGGTAGCCAGCCACCGTCGGAGTGAACACCACGCGGCGCGCGCCAGGCTGGGCGTGCAGGTATTTCTTGAGTTCCCACCGCAGGTCATCATCCAGGTTCCAACAGCACCCCGCGGCACTGGCCCACGCGTTGAGCTTCCTCTCGTTCTCCAGGGTGTCCATGTTGAGCCGGCGTGGGGCGCCGCTGGCGGCCACCTCTCCCGCGGAGATCACAAACACGGAAAACTGCCGTTCTCCGTCGACGTCAACCACGCAGTCCACCACCAGGTCACAGTCGGTCACCTGGTCCAGGACGTCATGCCCCTCATCACCCTCCCACATGCTGCGGATGAACAGGCCGCGGACCGCGCTGGCGGGGTCACGCGGGTCAACGCGGACGAGCTCCAGTGCGCTCTTGGTGGGCTCTCTAACGACGCGGACCTTTTTGGGCTTGGATGGCGGCTTGGGCTTCCCCGTTTTGATGTCCACCACCGGTGTCTCTTCCGCCATTGATGACCCCTTTGACCCACGCCACGGTGTCCACCACCGCTGCGGCCACTTCTTCTTGCGTGTTGACGTGAACGACACGGTAGGGAATCCCCGCCCGCAGGCACTGCTCCCGCCACTCCCGCTGACCAGCGCGGCGGACACTGTCCTTGGCCGTCTTGTACTCAATCTCCAGGTGCAGGCCGCCGGGCAGGATGACGTAGTGGTCAGCCCCGCCGGTGGGCAACTGGGTCACGAACTGTCCCGCGCTGCAGGTCCGGCACCGAACATGGATACTCTGCCTGTCCACCACCAGCGCCGCGGGCCATTCCGCCTGGATCCCCAGCGCACACCGGGCCGCCAACAGGGTGTGGAGGCCGCTCATGCCGCGTCCTCCTCAGTCAACGACGACGGAACCTCAAAACCACGTTCATCCGCCCACGTCTCCAACAGCACCCGCGCCGGGCCGCGGGGCGTGCCGGATCTCTCCCACTGCCCGTAGGTGGTGCGGGTGACCTTCATCCGCCTGGCCATCTGTGACTGGGTCAAGCCCATGTGCACCCGGAGCTGCCAGACCCACGTGTGGGGAGTGTCCTTCATCAGGCGTCCTGACCGCCGGTCTCAGCCACGTCAGCGGCGCCACCTTCAATGGCGAACAGTTGACCCTGCCGGTGGGCGTCCAACTCGTCCCGGGTCATGGCCCGGGTGATGACCTCCTTGTTGGTGTCCAGCCGGCGGACCACCGCCTTGGCCTCCTGGACCACGTATTCCACCTCGCACTCCACCAGGCGATCCTCCTCACCACTGAGCACCTCACCCAGCAGCCGCTTCTGCTCCTTCTCCACCGCCTTGACCTTCTCCTTGAAGTCCGCCGCGCTGTCCTTGGCCGCCTGCTCCAGGTGGTACAGCTCCCGCGCACTTTCTGCCGCGGCCTTCCCGCGCATCACCATCTCCGCGTCCGTCAATTTGACCGGAAGGGTCATGCTCACACGCTCAAACTTCTCCTTGGGGGTACCCATCTGGTGCTCCTTGGGCCCACGTCCGGGCCTCTGGTTGGGGTGCGGCATTTCTCACAGGTGGCTCACGGCTGTCAAGAAAAACATCAATCTGCCCGGTATCTGCCCGGTATCTGCCCGGTATCTGCCCGGTATCTGCCCGGTACGCGCCCTGCTGCGACCACCTCTTATGCTACCGCCTCAGTCCATGTTGTTGCGGCTTGTTGCGGCTTGTTGCGGTCAACCGCAACACGAAAACACCGCGTCTAACCAATGAGAAACGACTTTTTTTGAGCCGTGTTGCGGTGTTGCGGCCAAAACACATAGCAGAAAAAACAGAGCACAAAAGTGGGGTAGAAACCTCGAGCGCGCGGGCCCGCAACCGGCACACCCATTTCGCAACACCCGCTTATGAGCGCGCCCAGTCGCTAATATCCCGTGTGTTTCCGCATACATAGTGCGTTGCGACACACCCGCAACATGCCGCAACTGGACGCGACACGCCGCAACACCGTCCGTACGTACGTCAAAGACTACTCTCTCTCTCTCTCTCTCTCTAAGTTGTTGTTGTTGTTGTTGTTGTTGTCTTGTAGTTCGCAAGGACCGTGCCGCCTCGCACCTCTCCAGACCATGACAAAACTGTCGCATACGCAACAAACAGTCCTGGCATACACTGAAATAATACCACCCGACCTAACTAGGGCATGCACACCCTGGTTTTTGATGTGGCAAACTGCCGCACCCACCATCCATCCTGCCGCACCTGCGGCATCTTGCCGCACCTCCACCGCGGATTTTTTTGGAGAGGGGGGGTACACCCATTGGCAAAGGCACCGGGTACCATGCCACCCCCCACACCCACCCCCCTGCCTGGCCAGCCTGCGCTTCCCCAGCGCCTTTCCTGTGGCCGGTGTGCTGCGCGCCTATGCCTGCGGGCGGGCGGGTGACGCGCGCGCATCCTGGGGCATCCTGGTGCGTCACCCGCTGGGGAGGCTGGAGCTGCCCACGGTGGCGGACGGCCGACGTGTCTTGTTTGACACAGTCCAGCCTACAGGCTGGCATAAACAGGCCATTTTGGGTGGGGGTTGGACGTCGCTGGCATGGGCGTATGCGGTGCGTGCGCGCGCGGGCTGACGAGGGGAAACCGTAAAAAAACGCCACGAAAATCGCCTTTTTCTTCCAGTTATTTCAACCTGATCCGCATCATGTTGACAAAAAAGATTGACATTGATTCACCCAAGCCGTAAGTTTCAAGAGCGTTCGCGGGCCATTCCGGTCCCGGCGCGGCGGTCCTACGGGTGGTGCCGGGGGCCCATGAGGGTGACAACATGACGAGGCGCAGCGGCCCCTATGAGGGTCACAAGAATTGGACGCATTGGAACGTGGCGCTGTGGGTCAACAATGACTACGGGCTCTACAAGCGGATGGTGGAGTTGAGTCGCAAGCACAACGCGGTGAAGGCCGCGCGGTTCATGCAGCGGGAATTGCCTGCGCGGACGGCTGACGGGGCTAGGTTCTCGCTGGTGGCACTCACGGCGGTGATGCGTGACCAGCAGGCAGAAGATGCATTGCAGTCACGGGTGCAGGAAGGCGGTGCCGCATGACTTCCGTCATCACCTACCGCCTTGTCTACTTTGGGGGCAGGAAAATCAGCCTTTGCGACAAGCACGCAGCGGCCCCGGAATACGCTTGCACGCTGGGGGGAGTGCTGCATGGGAGCCATGACGGTGACTGCTACGCATGCGGCGTGGAAGCGCGTGAGGCTGCCTTCACTGCATCCAATGGCATCGTGTTGGGCAAGGTTGGGGGTGCCTCATGAGCGCGCCCAATGATCCGACGCGCCGCGTGCGCCCTGCGCTGACAACCTACCGGGCAACGTTTGATGGCGGTGGTTCATGTGACCTGCGGGCGCGGTCATTGGCTGGCGCCAAGAGGCAAGCGGCGCAATGGGCCAAGGGGCGCGGGAGGGGGCGCCTGCGGGTGTGGACGCATGACGGGGAGGTGGTGGCGGTGTCTACCGTCGGGTCCGCCACGCGGGGGGGCGGCATCCTTTACACCGGGCGCCAGTGCTGCGCGTGTCTGCGGGCGGAGAACGCGTTGTGGGCCCACCATGGTGACCGTTGCGAGTGCGGCTATGACTACGTTCCGGCGGTGGACGTTGTGGACGTGTGCTTTGATGTGGCCCAGCGTGAGGCCCAGCGTGAGGTGACCCATGCAGCCCGTTGACACCGTCCTGACGCCCAACAAATACCCCGGG